>OLFZ01000008.1_pt1 | contig 231461 bp, 211 predicted proteins | sample 1604861 | NCBI WGS metagenome assembly OLFZ01 (sample SAMEA3888895, study PRJEB22519) | human gut metagenome | biome: human gut; feature: human-associated habitat; material: faeces | place: Denmark | collected 2011 | reverse complement strand
AAGCCGTACCCTCCTCCCCCCCGGTGCCGACCAAGGCCCTGGCCGGGAACGTCCTGCTCAATGCCGCCCTGGCCGCCGGGCAGATATATGCCACGGAAACGGACGACAGCCTGTCCCGTGAAGCCAAGAACGAAGCCAACGCCGCCAGTCTGGGCGGCCTTGCGGGCAGCGTGGCGGGCGCGGAGATGGGGGCCGCCGCCCTGGCCTGGGCCGGTCCCGTGGGCTCGGCCGTCGGCGCGGCCGCAGGCGCGACGCTAGGCGGTATCCTGGGCACTGAGCTGGGGCAGCAGTGGTATCAAAAAACCATGGTCGAGGCCCCTCTGGCAGCCGGAAAGCTGCCCTATGACCCGGACGATCCCACGGACTACCTGACGGCCCTCTCCGCCCGCGCCGAGGCCACGGGCCGGGGACCGGAACAACGCCCGGGCGCCTTCGATGACTACGGCGCGGCGCTGTTCGGCGGCACCACGTCCTTCCTGGACACCGGCGAAGGACTGGAAGAACGCCTGGCCACGCTGGCCAGCCGGGACGATGACCGCCGCGCCCAGGAGGAATTGAAGGCCGCGTTGCTGGAGGCCGCCCGCAATATGCAGACGGCGCAGGAACAGCCCCTCAAGGTGGAGCTGCACAGCACGCTGGAGCTGGACGGTGCCGTGCTGGCCCAGAGCCGCGAGGACATCATGATCCGCGAAGCCGCGCGCCGTTAGCGCAAACCCACGCCGCCGGGGAGGGGCGTTAGCATGGCATGGAATCTGACGTTGCAGGACGCCTCCTTCCGGGGCGTCACCTTTGAAGTGCAAAGCGTGGAAGACCGGGGCGAGAAGGCCCTGTGCGTCCATGAATACCCGTACCGCTCCGGGGCCGAGGTGGAGGACCTGGGCCGCAAACCCCGCGTCATCCCCGTGACCGCCATTTTTTGGGGCGTGGCCTATGAGAGCAGGATCAAGGCCCTGGTGGCCGCCTTCGAGGAGGCCGGGCCGGGCGAGCTGATCCATCCCGTTTTCGGCAGCCTCACCGTGGCCGTGCGCCGCTGGCAGATACAGCACAGTGCGGAGCGGCACGACTACGCCACCGTGACCTTTGAGGCAGTGGAAGCCGTCACGGACAACCCCTTTTTCGGGGCCACCTCCAGCCGCAGTCTGGCCGAACAGGCGCTGGCGGATATTTCCTCCAGCCTGGACGAGGCCCTGGGCCTGTCGGAAAGTGCGCTGGGCAAGACCCTGGGCCAGTGGGCGGATACCGCCGCCAATATCAAGGCCCGCGTGGAGACGGAATTGCAAGGCGTGCTGGATGTACTGGATTCCGGGCGCAGTGTGGTGCGTTCCGTGCTGTCCTATGTGGACGTGCCTGCCGCCTTCGTGGCCGACGCACAGGCCATCGTGCGCGGCCTGCAAGCCGACGCCGCCAGCGCCTCCTCGTCCGTGGTCTCCGCGTTCGGTGTCCTCTCCACGGCACTGCCGCTGTTGTCCCTCACGGCCCCGGAAGCCGTCAAAGCCTACGCCACCGGGGCCGGAGCCTATGGCCCCGCCTGGGTATCCGGCCCGCAGAGCGCCCTGTCAGGCAAGGCCGAGGCGCAGCTGGCCCTGCGCGTGCCCCGCCCCGCCGTGGCGACCATCCCGGTGCCGGATGCGGGCAGCGCCCGGACGCCGCAGGGCGTGGCCGTCACCCATGTGACCCTGCTGGAGGCCCAGGCCACGGCACAGGCCGCCAGCGAGGCGCTCAAGGCCGATATGGCCACCCCCGCACTGACGCCGGGCGAGATCGAAGGGCTGGCGGGCAATGTACGGGCACGGCTGGATGACGCCCTGCACTATACGGCGGCGGCCCTGCCCCAGGGCAGCGTGCATCCCGTCTGCGAGCGCCTGCGCACAGCGGCTCGGGCCATGCAGCAGCTGGCCGAGGCCGCCTTGAATGCCCGGCCGCCCCTGGCCTCGCGATTCGCGGAGAGGGACTGCAATTTCCACTTGCTGGCCCACCGCCTTTACGGCGACTTCACCCGCGCGGACGAACTGCGGCGCATCAATCCGCAAGTGCGCAATCCCAACTTCATCGACCCCAATCAGGAGCTGCTTGTTTATGTCCGCTGATACCGATGCCATCACCCTGGCCATCGCCGGGCATGAGCACAGGGACTGGGAACGCTACAGCATAGACAGCGACTTTTTCACGCCCGCCGATGCCTGGAGCCTGTCCCTGGGCATCCCGGCTACGGCCATCCCCGACTATGTGAAGCCCTGGGCCGAGGTGCAGGTGCGTCTGGGGACGGACGTGATCCTCACGGGCCGTGTGGACGCCGTGCGCCGCCGTCTGGCCAGGGGCGAACATCGCCTGGAACTGCACGGCAGGGACCGAGCGGGCGTCCTGCTGGACTGCTCCGCGCCCGTGCTGGCCCGGCGCGAGCTGACCTTGGCGGAGATATGCGCCACCTACCTGCGCCCCCTGGGCATCGACCGCATGGACGTACAGGGCGGGGACAGCCGGAAGAAGGTCACTGTGGAACCGGGCATGAGCGCCTGGGAAGCCCTGGAGCGGGCCGCCGAACTGGCGGGCCTGTGGCCGTGGTTCACGCCGGACGGTGTGCTGAAAGTGGCCGCCCCGGACTATGGCCGGGCCGTGGACGCCGAGCTGATCCTGGACACGACGGGCACCAAAAACAACGTGCTGGACCTGTCCCTGGAGGATAACTGCCAGCGCCGCTGGTCGGAGGTGACAGTGCTGGGCCAGGGCACGGGCGACGAACACGAGGGCGCACAGCCCGCCATCAAGGCCGTGGCCCGTGACGCCGAGGCGGGCTTTTCCCGGCCCCTGATCCGCGATGCCGCCCACCTGGAGACCACGGCCCAGGCGCAGGCCAGGGCCAACAAACTGCTTTCCGATTCCATCTTCGAGAGCTGGCAGGCCGTGGCCCGCGTGCGGGGCCATCGCACGGACAGCGGGGCCGTATGGGAGCCGGGCATGCATATCCGGCTCCTCTCCCCGCCCCTGGGCCTGGACGTGGACACCATGCTGGCCCGGCGCACCCTGTCCTGTGACCGCCAGGGCGGCACCGTCTCCACCCTCTACCTGCGGCCCTGGGCGCTGTGGCTGCCGGATACGGCCCCCAAGGCCAGACGCAAGCACCACAAAAAGGGCGGCGACTGCTGCACCTGCGACCTCTGCGCCGGATAGACCACCATGAGCATCATCGAGATCATCGAAAGCCGCATCGCCCGTGCCCTGCGCGGACTGCGCTTCCCCTACCGCGCCCGCCTCACGGCCCGCAATGACGCGCCGGGCCTGCAACTGGCGCAGGCCGATGCCCTGGCCGGGGAACAGGCCCAGGCCGTGGAGGTGCTGCAACAGTTCGGCTTTTCCAGCGGCGTGCCCGAGGGCAGCGACCTCATCGTGGTCCCCCTGGGCGGGCGCACCTCCGCCAGCGTCATCATCGCCACGGAAAACGCGGCCTACCGCCTCAAGGTAGGGCCGGGAGAAGCGCGCATGTACAGCCAGGACGGCGCGTATATCCATATCAAACAGGGCCGCGTCATCGAGATCGACTGTGACGAGCTGGCCATCAACGTCAAAAACAGCGCCCGGCTGACGGCGGGGCAGCAGGTGACGGTGGAAGCGGGCAGCAGCATCGTGCTGGATACCCCGCAAACCACCGTGACGGGCAACATGACCGCCACCGGCCAGAAGGGCGACCGCGTGGAGATGACGGCGGACATGACGCTGCGCGGCAACATCCAACAGACCGGCAGCATCACCTCGTCCGGCGATCATACGGCGGGCGGCATCAGCCTCACCGGGCACACGCATACCGGTGTCCAGACGGGCGGCGGCTCTACCGGCAAGCCGCAGTAAGCACGGCACCCCCAACAAACAAGGAAGGGTGGAAGCGCTGAACAGCTTCCACCTTTTTTTTGCGCCCATGCCCGCTACTCTTTGAGGCATGGATACCTGGATAGACCCTGCCACCGGCGACTATACCGGCGCGCGCATCAGCCGCCTGGAAAATGCCGTCTACCTGCGCCTCATGACCCCGCTGGGCTCGTGGTGGGCCGACACCTCCCTGGGCAGCCGCCTGCATGAGCTGGCGCGGGAAAAGGACGTGCCGCGCATTGCCCTGCTGGCCCGCCAGTACGCGGAACAGGCCCTGCAAGGCCTGCTGGACGACGGCAGGGCGCGGGCCGTGGAGGTCAGCGCCGAGCAGCCGCATGACGGGCGCTGCCTGCTGCATGTGACCGTCACTGACGCCACGGGCCAGCGCTACAGCTATGAGCATTTCGTCCCTGTGGGAGCCTGACGCCATGCCCTACACCATCCCCAGCTTCCCCGCCATCCGGCAGCGCATGCTGCGCGATGCCGCCAACCTTGACCCCACGGCCCCGCAGGACAGGGACAGCGATCTGTACGTCCGCTCCAGCGCCACGGCCTCGGCGGTGTCCGGCCTGTACGACTTCCTGGCCTGGCAGGCCCGCCAGCTGCTGCCGGACACGGCGGACCCCGAATATCTGGAGCAGCATTGTGCCCTGCGCGGCATCACCCGCAAGCCCGCCACACGGGCCACGGGCACGCTTGCCCTGACGGGCCGTACCGGTGCCGTGGTGCCCGCAGGCACGCAGGCCAAAGACCTGTCCGGCGTGCTGTACCGTACCACGGTCAGCGTGACACTGGCGGGAACGGGCGACGACGCCACAGCGACGGCCCCCTGCGAGGCCGTGGAGCCCGGTGCCCTGCCGGACATGGAATCCGCCGGGGTGACATTGCTTGCCGCCCCCTCCGGCGTGCGATCCACGGCCCGTCTCGATCTCACCGGGGGGACGGACATGGAGGCCGATGCGGAGCTGCTGGCCCGGCTGCTGGAGTATATGCGCGACCCGCCCGCAGGCGGCACCACGGCGGATTACCGGCGCTGGGCCAAAGAAGTTTCTGGGGTGTCCGAGGCCATAGTCTACCCGCTGCGGCAGGGACCAGGGACTGTGGACATCGTCATCATCGGCCCCGATGGCATCCCTGGGGACGACGTCCGCCAAGCAGCCCAGGCACATATTGATGCCTGTCGCCCCGTTACGGCCAAGGCCTCCACCGTCTATGTGCCTGAAGCCCTGGTCGTGGATTTTTCCTGGCGCATCAAAACCAATGGCACCGTCACGCTGCTGGAGTTGCAACCCCAGATCGAGGAACTGCTCGCTCTGGAACTGAACACTCTGTTGCCGGGAGAAAGCGTCATCCTAAGCCGCCTGCAAGCCATGATATCCAACCTGCGCGGCGTGGTGGACGTGGCCATCGTGTCCCCTGTCGCCAACATAACCCCCACCGACCTTGAATGGGCACGTTTGGGGACGGTCACGCTGGGGGTGCTCTGATGCCGCATGCCGATCTGCTGGCCATGCTGCTGCCCCAGGGCAGTTACGCCCCCGGCGGGCAGCACCTGTCCGCCAGCATCGCCATGGAGGGCCGGGAACTCGACCGCCTGCAAATGGACAGCGTCAAAGCCATCGGCGCTATCCAGCCCTTCACCTACCAGCAATGGATCGAGGATTGGGAGCGGGTCTACGGCCTGCCTGATGAATGCTCGCGCACGGACCAGCTGTACCAGGAACGGTTGAAGCTGCTGGCCATCGCCTTCCTGGAACGGGGCGGCATCTCCATTGCCTGGATCAGACGCTATGCCGAGCTGGCCGGTTACGCTGATGTCCGTATCGAGGAATATCAGGAGTTCCGGGCAGGCCTTTCCCGTGCCGGGGAGGCCTTGACCAATGGGGACTGGCTGTATGCCTTCCGTGTCGTCGCGGCAGGGGAACGCCCCCTTCCCTTTTGCGCCGGTCAATCCCAGGCGGGAAATCCATTGCGTTTGTGGGGCGACAGTATTTTGAATTGCATCATACAACAGCGCAAACCCGCGCACACCGTCGCGCTGATAGCCTATACCGAGGAATGACATGCACCGTATAGATCATGAGACCGCAACAAGCGACCACAAATTCACCGAGGGCAATCCGACGATCCCCGTCCCGGCGACCGTCGTCACCGATGACTGGCTGAATGCCGTGCAGGAAGAACTGGTGGCGGTCATCACCGGGGCCGGTCTGGAACTGGAAAAAAGTGACAATACCCAGCTCTGGCAGGCTATCACCACGGCCGTTGATAACGCCCGCCCCGGTCTGGCCACCACGAAAAATCCCGGCCTCGTGCAGATAGGCGACGGGCTGGCCATCACGCCGGAAGGCCTGCTCTCCGTGCTGATCGCCAGCACCTCGCAGGCAGGCCTGGTCAAACCCCGCTACGGCCTGAAGATCAGCAAGGACGGCAGTCTTGACGTGGACTTCGGTGATATGCCCACGGACAAATTCGAGGAACTGTTGAAGAGCATCCGCGTGCCCATCTGGCTGACCAAGAATTTGACTATCTATGTTGCGCCTACGGGTAGTGATACACTGGATCAAGGACGTGGGATGACGGAAGGCAAGCCCTTTGCCACGCTCCAGGCGGCAATCAAATTCGTGGCGGACAATTATAATCTTTCCTCATATCAGGTAACGTTCCGTCTGGCGGCTGGGGACTATCAGCAAATTGATAGGTGGCTCGCTCTGCCACGCTATACCGCATCGACAGGAATCATGGTTATCACAGGTCCATCGACAAATCCTGCTGATGCAATCATAGACTGCGTACGAAATGTATATGAATCCGTATATAGATTTGAGAACTTAACTATCGGAGGTAAACAGGAAACAACAGCATCATCTGCGTATAATATAAGGATATCTGCAGGTGATGTCACATTTCAGAATGTTGTATTTGATTCCACAAAACTGAATAGTGCCCCTGATTTGACAATGAATATATATGTCAATGGCGGAATATGTAATATACCGGCAACTTCTGGAATCAACCCTAATGGGGTTACATTCATCACTAAAGAAAAACAACAATATATTTTCCGTGTCGATACCTCTGTTATTAACGCTAGTGCTGATATGACAATTATCGACTCGCTTGTTGTCTCTACAGCTACGATATCTGTGCGGGAGGGAGGTGTCTTCCGCATGTCGTATTCAGGTAGCAGTTCAAATCCTGGGCGTTTTCCGCTTTTTACCGGAGAGGTCACGGGCAAACGGTATGCTGTTGAGACGAATGGAATCATCAATGTTGCTGGCCGTGGACCTGACGTTATACCCGGCAGTCAGGACGGCAGCACCTCTACCGGTGGGCAATATACATAACTATAGGAGCGAAAAAAATGATCATATATCACTTAGGCGACGGCCGCCTGTGGGATGTGGATGCGGCCCAATTTATGAATCAGGCCCCCGAAGGCGCGGAGATCATCCCCCTGTATGCGGACGGCAATCCCGCCGGGGAAGACTATCTGCGCCGCACGCTGGAGTTCTACGGCTACCCTGTGGGGCCGGATCTGCTGACGCTGGAAGAGCTGAAGGCGGCAAAGCTGGCGCAGATCAACGAAGGCTGCCAGTCCGCTCTGGCGGCCCTGACGCCGACCTACCCGGAAAAGGAACTGCTCACCTTCGAGCGTCAGGAGCGCGAGGCCCGCGCCCTGCTGGCCGGTGACGGCAGCGACGTGGCGCACATCACGGCCATCGCCTCGGGCCGGGGCATCCCGGTGGAAGAGCTGGCCCGCAAGATCGTGGCCAAGGCCGATGCCTTTTCTCTGGCCTCCGGCCTGCTCATCGGCCGGCGCCAACGATACGAAGACCTGCTGGAAGGAGCGCAGACAAAGGAAGCCGTGGCCGCCATCCAGCCTGTCTACACGTTACCGGAGGTACAGGCATGACGCGGGGGGCAATCTGCAAGCACAACATCTGGCAGGCACTCATCAGCCTTGACCAGGCTGTCCATACCTGCGGTGGAGCCATCTGGGCCGTACTGGCCTGCCTGCTGCCCGTTCTGCCTACAGGCCAGGCCTGGGCCGATGAAACACTCTCATGCCGGGCATGGCGCTGGCACAAGGACGGCGTGCGGCACTGGCCTTGCCGCCTCATCGACACGCTGTTCTTCTGGAATCGCAGCACGGCCACAGGACGGAGGCACTGCGAGCTGTCCTATCATTCGGAGCAGCAGCGACGCCAGCTTCCCCCGGAGCTACGGGGATAAGGGCGGCAGGCTGGAGCGGGCAAGCCGCGATTCGATGCGTATGCGGGAAAAAGGAAGGAGCTACCGGCCGTTTTCCGGCGGCAGCATACCCAAGGCGATGAAGGCCTGCCGGATGAGCGGCAGTTTTTCCGGGGGACAGGGATATTTACGCGGGAGCGGCGAGAGGCGGGGTTTCTTGGGCAGGCCGAGCAATTCCTTGGCATGGGCGATATGGCATGTCTTGATGCCCGGCCCGCGCCGGGCCTCGGGATACTGCTTCGCGTACAGCTCCTTGCACATGGCCAGAACTTCCTCATAGGTCGCCATACCTTCCTCCTGGTGACCGGATGACAGTGGCGGGGGCGTCGCAGCGCCCCCACCGACGGGCCTGACAAGCCCGCCACGGCCCCACACGGGAAGAGGAATCCCGTGCGGAGTATCCGCCGACTGTAGTGCTCGGGACGAGCGCGCAACAGCCTATCAGGGCGGACACCGGGGCGCAACCCATAACCGTTAGAGATGGAGACTATTACCGAGATTCGCTGCCGCCATTGCGGCAAACTGTTGGCCAGAGGCTGGATAGTTGAAGCATCACTTGAGCATAAATGCCCCCGCTGCGGGGCATATCACATCCTGCGGGCCACGCGCCCCGATCATGCAGGCCGTGGAGCCTCTCCTGTGGAGGCACTGTGGCCGCAAAACGCAGACCATATCATCCGCCGGTCCTGAGCGACTGGCTGCCGCCCCTGGCCGGGCCGCCCGGCTACATCATGGGGGAAACAGGGCCGCAGGGCTTCGGCACGGCTGATTTCTATGTGGCCCAGATCCCCTGTGCCACGGCCCGCGCCGTCATCATCGAGCACCACTACAGCCACCGCGTGGTCAATAACAGCTACCTGCACCTGGGCGTCTTCCGTGAGGGCGCGTTCGAGGGAGTCCTGCAATGGGGCTATGCCCTCAATCCTGCCAGAGCCGGTAAAGTAGTAGAGGGAACCGTGCAGGGCCAATATATGGAGCTCAACAGGATGTGGCTGTCGGACGATGCCCCGCGCAACAGCGAAAGCCGGGCCATCAGCTATGCTTTGAAGTACATCCGTCGCGCCTGCCCGTCCGTGGCCTGGGTACAATCCTATGCGGACGAACGCTGCCAGGGCCTGGGCGTGGTCTATCAGGCGTGCAGCTTTCTGTACCTGGGATTCCATGAAAGCCCGTTCTACGAGCTGGACGGCGAGGTCTACCACAAATTGCTGGTAACGGCCCACCTCAAGAGCGGCAAGCGTGGAGCATACCTGCGGGCCAACCTAGAACGGGCAAAGCTGCATAAGCTGCGGCAGTTCCGCTACGTCCGCTTCCTGAAAACGGACTGGATCAAGCGCCTGCGTATGCCGATACTTCCATACCCCAAACGACAACCGGACTAACAAAAAAAGGCGGGAGAAATCCCGCCTTGTTTGTTGCTTTTCTGCTGCCAATACGCGCGCAAATTGCTGCCAATAGCGCCGCAAACTTATTTTAAGAGTATTTTTCCACAGCGGGAAAATCCGCACAGGGCTCATCCTGGAACCCCAAACAAAAAAGCCCTCACGGAGATCTCCGTAAGGGCTTGACTTCCTTGGAGCTGGTGAAGGGACTTGAACCCATAACCTGCAGATTACAAATCAGCTGCTCTACCGATTGAGCCACACCAGCATCTCTCCTCTTTTAGATGAATCCTGACCGCTTGGCAAGGGCTTTCACATGGGGCGCTTTTTCTCCGGCGCCATCCTGCCCCCGGCGTATGCAAGGATCATAGCTAGCGCCCTGCCTCCGCCAGCAAGGGGACGAGCCCTTCCCGGCCGCAGACGGCCAGCGTCAGATGCTCCCGGGCACGTGTCATCCCCACATAGGCCAGGCGCCGCTGGCGGGGCTTCTCCGGCTGGAGGCGATCCATGCCCAGCAGGAAGACATGGGAAAAATCTAGACCTTTGGCACTGTGGATGGTGGAGATGCAGACACTGTCCGTGGTGATGTCGAAATAGCGCTTGCTGGTCGCATCCCGGGCTACCCAGCGGGCCATGACGCCCCGGGCCTCCACCGCTTCCAGCAGGCTTTCCGGCAGGCTGGCCGCCAGACCTTCCATGCGGGAATGGGCGTAGAGGATCGCTATCTCGCTCATGGGTACGCCCTCCCGTACCAGAGCGGCCACGGCATCCGCCACGTCGCGCACCAGCGAAGGCGCATCGGCGCTTTGCAGCCAGCAGGGGGGCTCCCCTTCCGCGCCTGCCAGTTCCGGTACGGACTCACCTTCCGGCAGCAGACGCAGGGCCATCCGGGCGATGGCCCGTGTGTTGCGGTACTGGCGCCGCAGACGGCGCAGCCGCAAACCGGCGATGCCCATTTTTTCCCAGCCGCTGTCCTCCGGCTGGTACAGGCATTGCTGTTCGTCCTGGGCCACGGTCAACACTCCGTGCGGCGGCAGCAGGGCCAGCAGGACCTGCGCCATCTCCGGGGAAAAATCCTGCCCCTCATCCACCAGTATGGCGTCCCAGTGGCCCTTGAGTGGATGCTCTCCTTGCAGGCGTTCCTGCGCTTCCTGCACGATAAGGTCGTAATACGCGCTCTCCTCGGCATGGGTCAGCGGTTCGCCCAGGATACGCTCGCACACACTGTAGAAGGGCACCACCTCCACGCCGTCCGGGCCAAGGCTGGCCCCCTTGCGGGCCAGCAGACGGCGGATGTAGCCCACCAGCGAAAGGTTGAAGCAGGTCACCAGAACACGGCGGATCTTTTTGTCCACCCGCGGCAGGTTCCAGGCCTGATGGGCCAGGATGAGCGTCTTGCCGCTGCCGGACGGCCCGATGATGAGCTGTTTTCCGGCGCCCATGCCGCGTGCCAGATTTTCCTGGTCGCGGTCCAGAGCACGGATGGTCTCGTCCTGGGCCGAGGCCTGCGCCCCGCCGCGCACGGGCAGTTCCAGCCGCACCACAGGAAAGATCCGGGCCCGCAGCCAGTCGATCTGGGAACCCGAGAGCTGGAAGGGGAACAGGGGCGGGAAATGCTCCGCGAGCCAGCACGCGAAACTGCGGCCCGAGGCATCCCGTCGCAGCGGAGATTCCTCGTGCAGCTCGTCCCAGAAGATGATCCGGCCCTCCTCCATGACCTCGCCCAGACCGGCCGCCCTAAATTCCTCACGGCTGATATGCGGCAACACGGCCCCGCCGGTGACGGGACAGGGCAGCAGGGGCTTGCCGTCCGCCATGCGGGGCGCGTGCTTGTTCAGCAGGGTCAGCAGGCTGCCCACATATTCCCGCGCCTGGGCCAAGGGCTGCTTGCGCCGCTCCTCCCGGCCGTTGACCGACAGGAGCACGCTTTTGCCGTCCACCTCCAGCAACTGGTCGATGATCCAGTCCTTGACCTCCAGCACCACCAGGCCGCAATCGGGCGAAAGCAGGATGAAGTCCGGCTCGCGATCCTCGATGTCCGGCGCGTACCAGCACAGGAACTTGCCGTCCGGCCGGGCCGTGCGTTGCAAAAAGCTGTAGGTCGCCTCTTCACCCGAGGTCAGGAACGAGGTCACATCAGCAGGAAACATGGTCGCCATGGCAGGGGCCCTCCCCCTACATGATATACATGACGCACCTTTTCCCGCAATCCTTGCAAATGAGGATGATCCTGCCTTGCGCAGGACATGTCCCGGACACGGGCAACAGATGGTGCAGCCATTCCGGTAGAAAAGGCAGGCTTGCCCGGCTCAGTTCCGTATGGCGGGAACCACAATGCGGACAGGGGAAGACAGGCCCATTCTTGTCCATGAAAGCATCTCCTTTTTACCTGTTATCCCGCATGGATGTTCCAGAAAATGGAAATAATTGGATACGCCCCGCAAGGGCAGCTCTGACAGCTGCCCCTCTTTCGTTGACATTAGTTCGCCCACGAACTAAAAACGCCCCATTTCCTGTGCGAGGAATCCCATGCCTGCCACCTCCCCCAATGACATCATCGATCTGCTTTCCCGCATCCGGGAACGGGCCAACCAGCATATCTGTGACGAGCTTGCCCGCCGCGGCATCACCGATCTGCTGCCCGCCCACGGGGCCGTGCTCCATGCCCTGTTCGAGGAATCTCCCCAGCCCATGAGCACGCTGGCCCGGCGCATAGGCCGCAAGAAGAATACGGTCACGGGCCTTGTGGATACCCTGCAGGAACGCGGCTACTGCCGGCGCCGGCCTTCAGACCAGGACGCACGGGTGCAGCTGGTCTCCCTGAGCCAGAGGGGCGAGGCCCTGCGCCAAGTCCAGACGGACATCTCCGCAGCGCTGCACCGCAGGCTCTGGCAGGACATCCCGCCTGCGGATCAGGCCGCCTGCATGACGGTGCTGGACGGCGTCCTGCACAACCTGGCCCGTTGAGCCGTCCCGTCTTCCCCATTCCCGCCACCTTCAGCCTTCCGCGGAATCCCCATGCTCAAGACCGCCTCCCTTATCGGCCTCATCCTCTATTTTGCCATCCTGCTGCTGGTCGTCCTCAAGGAAAAAAAGAACAGCGACGTGGAAGACTACTTTTTTGCCGGGCGCAGCCTGCCGTTCTGGGCCCTGTCCATCACCTTCATCGCTTCGTGGTGGGGCGGGGGCTCGGCCCTGTCCACGGCGGATCTGGCCTTTGCCGACGGCATGGGGGCGTTCTGGTACTACGGCGTGCCCGTGCTGGTGGCCACATTGCTCATGGGCCTGGGCGCGCGGGCCATCCGCAGCGTGGGGTATCTGACCCAGGGCGCCATGATGGAGGCCCGCTATTCCCGCCCCGTGGCGCGGCTGCTGGCGCTGATGATCCTGTTCTTCATGCTGTTTTCCGCCGCCTCGCAGATGGTGGCCGTAGGGGACTTTTTCGGGACCTTCCTCGGCATGGGCTATGAGGGCGGCGTGCTGGCCGGGACGCTCATCGTGCTGGTCTATTCCATGTTCGGAGGCTTTCGCGGCGTGGTGCTCACGGACATCATCCAGTTCGTGCTGCTGCTCCTGTCCGCCCTGGCCGTCTTCGTGGTGGCCATGCAGGAATGCGGCGGCCTGGCCCCCATCGCGGAGGCCGCGGCCCGCAGCGGCAGGCCGGAATTCATGAGCCTGACCGCAGGTGCCCCCAAATACCTGATGTACGTCATCACCTTCGGCTGTTCGTGGATGATCCAGGCCAATGTCTGGCAGCGCATCTCGGCCACGCGCGACACACGGGATGCCCGGCGCATGACGGTCATGAGCTTTTTCGTCTACATCCCGCTGTACCTGATCGTGGTCCTCACCGGCATGGCGGGCATCGTCCTGTTCGATACCCTGCCCAAGGGCGGCGTGGTGACCGCCCTGGTGGAAAGCTCCATGTCGCCCCTGTTGGCGGCGGTGGTCTTCGTGGGCATCTCGGCGGCCATCATGTCCACCATGGATTCCCTCATCAACACCGGCGCCATGACCCTGGTCATGGACCTTCTCCCCGGCAGCTACGATGAAAAGACCCGTTTGCGCCTGTCCCGGCTGGCCACGCTGGCCATCGTGGCCGCGGGCATCCTCATCGCCCTGCGCATCCGCTCCATCTTCGAGATCACCTGGATCGCTTCGGACATCATCACCACCGGTGTGTTCGTGCCGCTGGTCCTGGCCTTTTTCTGGCGGCGCGGCACCAGCAGGGGCGCCCTGTGTTCCATGCTCTGCGGTCTTGCCTACTGCCTGTACAATCTGGCCATCTTCCTGGGGCTGCCTTTGCCCGCCTTCTGGGCGCAGCAATCGGCCCTGCAGGTGATCCTGGGCGTCTGCCTCTCCCTGCTGGTCTTCACCGTGACCAGCCTGCTGGATGCACCGGAGTATCGCAAGGCCGACGCCTTCCTGGCCCGGGCCCGGCAACAAGCCTGCTGACATCGTGCCGCCCGGCATTACCGTGTTCCCGTGCAGGCATATCCGGCAGAGGGGCGCCGCCCGCATGCCGTCCGTCAGCTGCCCACCTTTGTCCTGGAAGCAGCCCGGCATGATGCGGCAAAGGGCGGCCTCTCGTCCCGGATAACACCCTGCCGGAAAAACGACAGTGCCGGCCGTGGTCATGCCCATCCTGACGCTTCGCTCATGCCTGCCGCCGCAGACTGGCTCCACAGCCTCTCGGGCGCTGCCCCTTGGCAAGATCCCGCTTTGCTGGCACACTCTTCTGACAGGCCGTTTTTCGTCTGCTATTCAGCATACTTTTACCTGACCCGTTCCCGGGCAGGAGGGCATCATGAAGACAGCATCATCCGCCCCTTCCGAAGACAGCCTCCGCAGCAAGCGCCGCGCCTTCCTGGCCGGCCTGGCCGCCACGGGCCTGCTCTATGCGACGCCGGTCCTGCTGTGCGTCAATGAGGCCGAGGCCCATTCCCGGCCCTCGCATCGGCGACGCAGCCGCTATACGCACGGCAGCCATTATTCCCGGCGCAGCCGCTACTCCCGGCGCAGCCGCCGCAGTCGTCCCTCGCGCCGCCATTCCCGTCCCTCCCGGAACTATGATTACCGTGACCGTTATGACGACCGCTACGACGGTCGTTACGACGGCCGCTATAATGAAGGCTGGCATCGCGAAGCCGGAGACCGCCTGCGCGACACCTTCAATGACGCCCTGGGAGGCTTCCGGCCGGATCGTTATTAGACATGGCGTGTCAGGATATCTTTTTTGCCGGTGTGCCGGGAGCCGTGCGCCTGCACGACTGCGAAGGATTGCTGCCCGCGCTGGACGATTTTTTCCGGCTCTGGCCCCATGCCCCGCAGCCTGAAGGGCTCCCGGCCATATCCGCTCCTCCCGGCACACTTCCATCTTCCTCATCTAGGGCAGGGCCGTGGCTGGACGTCGCGCAACAGGGGCGGGGCTATCGTCTGCGCTCTCCCTGGCTTCCCGCTCCCCGCCATGAGCCTTCCCGGGCCTGCCTGCTGTGCAGTCTGGCCATAGAACTGGTGGCCGCCTGCTGCCATGCCTGCCCCGGGCTCATCTCCCTCCATGCCGCGGCCGTGCGCCTGCACGGACGCACCCTGCTTTTTTGCGGCGACAATCGCGCCGGCAAGAGCACGCTCGTCGCCCGCCTCATGGCCGACGCGGCCCGTGGGCTCGGCGATGACATGCTGGCCCTCCATCAGGGCAGGATCTTTTCTTTTGGCGTGCCTCCCCGCCTGCGGCTGCCCCTGCCCTTTTCACCTGCCCTGAAACGCTTCATGGCCGAGCGCCCGGGCATACGGGACCGTCATTATGGCTATCTGGGCGCCTCTCCCGACAGCCTGGCGCCCTGGGGGGAGCGCAACCGCCCCGATGCCGTGATCTTGCTGGAACGCACGCCGGGCAGCCGTGCCGCCCTCCTGACCGCTCCTGCCGCCACCGGCATGGACAACGTGCTGGCGCGTTTCCTGATCCCGGACGGCGGTGCGCCGGAGGTGCTCAGACTGGGAACGCAACTGCTGGATGCCCTGCCCTGCCGCATCTTGCGATATGATGATCTGGACGAAGCCGCGGCGCTCCTGGCCCAGCAGGCCCCCCTGCTGCCTCCGGCCGCGCCCCTGCCCGCGAACCTTTCTCCAGTGACGGTACCGCCCGCCCGTCACGGCCAGCACGCTTCCCCGCCCCCCGGGGACACCGGGGACAGCAGGATACTGTGGCGACAGCGAGCGGATCTGAGCTGCCGGCAGGCAGGACAAAGCCTCTTCCTTACCGACAGCCACGGTAACCGCATCTTCCGCCTCGACGGCACCGGGGCCGTGGTCTGGCAGCTGCTTTCCGAACCTCTGTCGCGTGACGAAGCCCTTTCCCTGCTGGTCGAGACCTTCCCCGGCGTCCCCAAAGCACGCATCCGGCACGAGCTGAAACAACTTTTTCAGGCCCTTTTTGAAGCCCGCCTGATCGAAAAAGCCTCCAACGGGCCCTAAGGCAAGGGAAACAGGCCATTAACACCATATCGTAATATATTGTTTTTATTTATTTTTTATTTTTAAGCAAAAAAAATCGAAAAAATGCAAAAAAGTGCTTGCCAAAGGGGCCGGTTTTCCGTAAACACATCCTTGCTGCTGACGAATGCCTCACGAAAGCGAAAGCCGAACGGGGCAGCAGGGCACCGGAAGCAAAGCCGGACAAGCCCACGCCAGACTGAAAATCTTGCAAGCCAACATCGCTTGCAACTCAGAGTGGAGGGGTTCCCGAGTGGCCAAAGGGAACAGACTGTAAATCTGTCGTCGTAAGACTTCGGTGGTTCAAATCCACCCCCCTCCACCACTTCTGAATAAGAAGTGTGGCACATGCTAACAACTGCCTTGGCTGTAGGAGACAGGTAGACTGTCGGGAACTACGGTGCAGTACCGGGCAATGCCGAAACCCGGGGGCTGGCTCGCTGGCCTGCAAAACAACGCGCATCGAGGATGCGGGAATAGCTCAACGGCTAGAGCATCAGCCTTCCAAGCTGAGGGTCGCGGGTTCGAATCCCGTTTCCCGCTCCATTCCTGCATTTTTCCCTTCCAGTCATCCTTTTTCCTGTCAAAGCACGTTCCCTGGGCAACAACACAGGGACTTATGCGGGCAGTGGCAAGAAACCGGGAGCAGGCGTTCGAAACCATGCTCAAGGTTGAAAGTACAGTAACCGCAACAAATTTTATCCTCAGGGAGACGTACAATGGGCAAGGAAAAATACGAACGCAAAAAGCCCCACGTTAACATTGGTACCATCGGCCACATCGACCATGGTAAGACCACTCTGACCGCCGCCATCACCAAGATCGCCGGTCTGAAGGGCTCCGGTAGCTTCATTTCCTACGACGAAATCGACAAGGCTCCCGAAGAAAAGGAACGTGGTATCACCATCGCCACCGCCCACGTGGAATACGAAACCGAAAAGCGTCACTACGCTCATGTGGACTGCCCCGGCCACGCTGACTACATCAAGAACATGATCACCGGTGCTGCCCAGATGGACGGCGGTATCCTGGTGGTGGCCGCTACCGATGGTCCCATGCCCCAGACCCGTGAGCACATCCTGCTCGCCCGTCAGGTCGGCGTGCCCCAGCTGGTCGTGTTCCTGAACAAGTGCGACCTGGTGGACGACGAAGAACTGCTGGAACTGGTGGAACTGGAAGTGCGCGAACTGCTGTCTTCCTACGACTTCCCCGGCGACGACGTGCCCGTTATCCGTGGTTCCGCTCTGAAGGCCCTGGAATGCGACGATCCCGACGCTCCTGAAGCCAAGTGCATCATCGAACTGCTGCAGGCTTGCGACGATTTCATCCCCGATCCCGAGCGCGACATCGACAAGCCCTTCCTGATGCCCATCGAAGACGTGTTCTCCATCTCCGGCCGTGGTACCGTGGTGACCGGTCGTGTGGAACGCGGCGTGATCAAGGTCGGCGACGTGGTGGAAATCGTGGGTATCAAGCCCACCGCCCAGACCACCTGCACCGGCGTGGAAATGTTCCGCAAGCTGCTGGACCAGGGCGAAGCTGGTGACAACATCGGCGTGCTGCTGCGCGGCACCAAGCGTGACGAAGTGGAACGCGGCCAGGTGCTCGCTGCTCCCAAGTCCATCACGCCCCACAAGAAGTTCAAGGCTGAAGTGTACGTCCTGTCCAAGGAAGAAGGTGGCCGTCACACCCCGTTCTTCTCCGGCTATCGTCCTCAGTTCTACTTCCGTACCACCGACATCACCGGTGTGATCAACCTGCCCGAAGGTGTGGAAATGGTCATGCCTGGCGATAACAGCCAGTTCCTGGTGGAACTGATCGCCCCCATCGCCATGGAAGCCGGTCTGCGCTTCGCCATCCGTGAAGGTGGCCGTACCGTGGGCTCCGGCGTGGTGACCGAAATCATCGAGTAGTACCATGAGAGTGAATATCATCCTTGCCTGCACTGAGTGCAAGCGTCGCAACTACAGCACCCGGAAGAACAAGAAGAACACCACCGGGCGTCTGGAAATGAAAAAATATTGTCCCTGGGACAAGAAGCACACGCTTCACAGAGAAACCAGGTAACAATACTTCCGCAGGGGGGAGCACCCCTCCCCCCTGACGGTACGCAGGGCAGTAGCTCTAACGGCTAGAGCGGCGGTCTCCAAAACCGCAAGTTGGGGGTTCGAATCCCTCCTGCCCTGCCATTTTTTATCTTGTGGGAAGCACCATGGTAAAGAAATCCGCGCAAGCCGACTCCAAGACCGAACAGACCCCCAACCCCATCTCCCGCCTGGCGCAATATATCGAAGATTCTCGCGGCGAACTGCGTAAGGTTACGTGGCCTACGCTCAAGGAAACGCGCAAAGCGACGTTTGCGGTTCTGGGCTTTGTTGCCGTCATGGCGATCGTGCTTGGCCTCGTGGATTTGGGGCTTTCGGCCATCATCAAGAGCATCCTCTCCTGAAGGCACATATGAACACTCCCGTTATCGACGAGAACTCCGAACTGGGGAAGAAGTCTCGCTGGTACATCGTGCACACCTACTCCGGTTTCGAGCAGCGCGTGCAGAAGACCATTAAGGCGATGATGGATTCCGGCGAGGACAATGGCCTCATCCAGGAAGTGGTCGTGCCTACCGAAAAGGTCATCGAACCTTCCAAGAACGGCTCGCAGCCTCGCACCAGTACCCGCAAATTCTACCCCGGCTATGTGATGATCCGCATGATTATGACGGATCTTTCCTGCCATCTGGTGCAGTCCATCCCCAAGGTCACCGGTTTTGTGGGGGGTAAGAACCGCCCCACTCCCATGAGCGAAAGCGACGCCGCGCGCATCCTCTCGCTGATGGAAAGTCGCCAGGAGACCCCCCGGCCCAAGTTCAACTTCGAACGCGGCGACGACGTTCGGGTTATCGAGGGCCCCTTCGAGGGCTTCAATGGCGTCGTGGACGATGTCAACTACGAAAAGGGCAAGCTGCGCGTGTCCGTTTCCATCTTCGGAAGACAAACCCCGGTGGAACTGGATTTCGTGCAGGTTTCCAAGGGCTAGCATCGGAGCAGCGCCGCAGGGCGCTGTTCCAGTCATAAGGATAGAACATCATGGCCAAAAAAGAAGTTGCCAAAATCAAACTGCAGATTCCGGCCGGCGCCGCCAACCCCTCCCCGCCGGTGGGTCCCGCCCTGGGTCAGCATGGCCTGAACATCATGGGCTTCTGCAAGGAATTCAATGCCCGCACCCAGGACCAGAAGGGCATGATCATCCCTGTGGTCATCACGGTCTACGCTGACCGCTCCTTCACCTTCATCACCAAGACCCCCCCGGCCGCGGTGCTGATCATGAAGGCCGCCAAGATCGAAAAGGGCTCCGGCGAACCCAACCGTAACAAGGTTGGCAGCCTGACCATGGCCCAGGTGGAAGAAATCGCCAAGCTGAAGCTGCCCGATCTCAACGCCGCCACCCTTGAGTCCGCTGTGAAGTCCATCGCCGGCACCGCCCGCAGCATGGGCATCGAAATCAAGTAGGGACCGGTTTACCGGATGACGGCAGCCTGGCTGCCCCTCGTTGATCAATTGTACTGCCAGACCTGGAGCAGTCCATGTGTGGCAGGAGATAAAACGAAAGGATAAAGACATGCCCAAGCATGGCAAAAATTTTCGCAAAGCTCTCGAAGGCGTGAACCTGCAGGAACGCCTGAGCGTTGAAGACGCTGTGAGCAAATCCCTGGGCGCTTCCTTCGCCAAGTTCGACGAAACCGTCGACGTGGCCATCCGCCTGGGTGTTGACCCCAAGTACTCCGACCAGATGGTGCGCGGCGCTGTGACCCTGCCTCACGGCCTGGGCAAGACCGTTCGCGTGGCCGTTTTCTGTAAGGGTGAAAAGCAGGCCGAAGCCACCGCCGCCGGCGCCGACTTCGTGGGTGCTGAAGACCTGGTGGCCAAAGTCAAGGAAGGCTGGCTGGACTTCGACGCCGCCGTCGCCACCCCTGACGTCATGGCTCTGGTGGGCCAGATCGGCCGTCTGCTCGGCCCCCGCGGCCTGATGCCCAACGCCAAGACCGGTTCCGTTACCTTCGACGTGACCAAGGCCGTCAACGAACTGAAGGCCGGTCGCGTGGACTTCAAGGTCGACAAGGCCGGTGTTCTGCACGCTCCTCTGGGCAAGGTTTCCTTCGGTCCCGAAAAGATCCTGGGCAACCTCAAGGCCCTGCTGGAAACCGTGAATCGTCTGAAGCCCTCCGGCGCCAAGGGCACCTACATGCTCTCCATGGCTGTGTCCACCACCATGGGCCCCGGCTTCAAGATCGATATGTCCCAGGTGAAAAAATTCCTGGAAGGCTAAGCCCATTTTTTAGTTGACATCGTGCGGGGATTGCAGTAATAGCAATCCCCGCATTTGAATTTACTGGCTAAGGCAAGGGAATTCGAGTCGAAGACGGCAGGCAGGCCGCAAGGCCTTTAATCCACCTGTCCAGACTTATCTTTGGCTCGGCATTCCACCCGGCAACCCCGAACGTGAGAGGTATCACGTGACCAGGTCTGAAAAAGCAGCCGTCATTGAAGCGATCAAAGCGAATGCCGATCGTGCTTCTTTTGCGGTGCTGACCGAGTTCAAGGGCATGACGGTGGAAGAGCTGACGAACCTCCGTGTGAACCTGCGCAAGGCTGGCGGCGAATTCTACGTCGTCAAGAACACGTTGGCCCGTATCGCTTTTACCGGTGGCACGCATGACGTTGTCAAGGACAAGTTCCACGACAACAGCGCCATTGCCCTTGGTTTCGATGACCCCGTGGCGGTGGCCAAGGCGTTGAGTGATTTTGCCAAGCAGAGCAAGCTGTTCCAGCTGCGCTGCGGCAGCCTGGAAGGCAAGGAAATGTCTGCCGAACAGGTCGAAGCCCTGGCCAAGCTGCCGTCCAAGGAACAGCTCCTTGGTCAGCTGCTCGGCACCATGAACGCCGTGCCCACCAATTTTGTTTCGCTGTTCGCCAACGTTCTCCGCGGCCTGCTCTATGCGCTTAAGGCCATCGAAGAAAAGAAGGGCGAAGCCGCCTAAGGCTTTCGCAGCAAGAAAAGCAATCAACCAAATTTTAGCCAAAGAGCTAGGAGTTTACCATGTCCGTGACCAAAGAACAGGTTGTTGAGTTCATCTCCAACATGACCGTCCTGGAACTGTCCGAATTCATCAAGGAACTGGAAGAAAAGTTCGGCGTGTCCGCTGCCGCTCCCGCCGCTGCCATGGTGATGGCCGCCCCCGCTGACGGTGGCGCCGCTGCCGCTGCCGAAGAAAAGACCGAATTCGACGTTATCCTGAAGGAAGCCGGCGCCAACAAGATCGGCGTCATCAAGGTCGTGCGCGCTCTGACCAGCCTGGGCCTGAAGGAAGCCAAGGAAAAGGTCGACGGCTGCCCCTCCACCCTGAAGGAAGGCGTGAGCAAGGAAGAAGCCGAAGAAGCCAAGAAGCAGCTGACCGAAGCCGGCGCTGTTGTCGAAGTGAAGTAAGTTCGGTTTTTCCGATCTTTTTGAAGGCGGGGTGCAAACCCCGCCTTTTTTATTATCCTCACCCAGGCGGCGGGCATCCTGCGGATCCCCGTTTGTGTCTTTTTGATGCAGCCCGCTTTTTTCCATTGACGCCCCGTCTTTTTCCATACAAAAAAGACGGAGTTTCTTTTTTCCGGCGTTGCCCCGGCGGCACAGGCATGATAGATACTGCCCAGGCCGCTCACGGCAGCCGCCTGGCCCTTTCTTCTCTCCCCTCCTGGGGAGCTTCCGGGCTGCGGAAAAAGTGCTTGCAAAAACCATGCTTTTGCGGTATGTCTCTTCGTTCCAAAACTGTTGTGGGAGAAGTATCTGGTTTTTCTGGTAGATAACGCCCGACGCGCATAGCCTTTTCTTTCAAGACAAGCGGCCTCACCCCTGCCGGCAACGCGGGGAAGTGTCGTTTGTCCTTTTTGCGCGTTGTGAAAACCGGATCCCACTGAGAGATATAGATTGTACGCTTCGGATCGCGGCATGACTGGCGTTTTGGCAGTCTGTCCACAGCGGTCTGCACGGGCAGAATGCCGACCGGACGTTCCGGTGCAACGCCGGCAGCCGAAGCGCAACCGCTACCTACCTTGAGGTATCGCATGGGCCAGCTTACCAAACAGTTCGGCAAAATCAACGTTACTCTCCCCATTCCGCACCTCCTCAATCTTCAGATCGACTCCTACAGCAAGTTCCTGCAGGAAGGCGTTGCCGAAGCCGATCGAAACAAGGAGGAAGGTCTGGAAGGCGTGTTCCACACCGTCTTCCCCATCGAAGATTTCAACAAGACCGCCAGCCTGGAATTCGTCAGCTACGAAATCCGCGAGCCCAAGTACGACCAGGCCGAGTGCATCTCCAAGGGCCTGACCTACGAAGCCCCGGTGCACATCAAGGTGCGCCTGGTGGTCTATGACACCGATGAAGCCACGGGCAACCGCACCATCCGCGACATCAAGGAACAGGGCATCTACTTCGGTACCCTGCCCCTGATGACGGAAAAGGGCACGTTCATCATCAACGGCACCGAGCGCGTCATCGTCAACCAGCTGCAGCGTTCTCCCGGCATCATCTTTGAACACGACGGCGGCAAGACCCACACCAGCCGCAAGGTGCTCTACTCCTGCCGAGTCATCCCCATGCGTGGCTCCTGGCTGGACTTCGACTTCGACCACAAGGACATCCTGTATGTCCGCATCGACCGTCGCCGCAAGATGCCCGCCACCATCCTGTTCAAGGCCATGGGCATGAGCAAGATGGACATCCTGGAGTACTTCTACACCCGCGAGCACTACCTGCTGAAGCCGCACAACACCCTGATGTGGGAAGTGGAAAAGTCCCTGTACCGCAAGGACAACGCCTACTCCGACATCGCCACCGAAGACGGCACCGTGCTCATCAAGGCCGGCAAGCCCATCACCAAGCGTGGCTGGCGTCAGGTCTGTGAAGCGGGCATCAAGGCCATCGAAGTGCGTCCCGACACCCTGGACGGCATGTTCCTGGCCGAAGACGTCATCGCTCCCGGCAGCGGTGAAGTGCTGGCCGAAGCCGCCGACGAGATCACTCCCGGCCTGCTGGAGCGCATGCGCGAAGCCGGCATCGAGCGCATCGCCGTGCTGCACACCAAGGGCACCGACACCTCTTCCTCCATCCGCGACACCCTGATGCAGGACCGCATCCCCGATCAGGAAAAGGCCCAGGAAGAGATCTACCGCCGTCTGCGTCCTTCCAGCCCGCCGACCGCCGAGATCGCCGCCAGCTTCTTCGACAACCTGTTCCGCAGCCCGGACTACTATGACCTTTCGCCGGTGGGCCGTTACAAGCTCAACCAGCGCCTGGGCCTGCCCGACACCGAAGATTCCCGCACCCTGACCGACAACGACATCCTCACCGCCATCAAGGTGCTGGTGCAGTTGAAGGACAGCCACGGTCCGGCCGACGATATCGACCATCTGGGCAATCGCCGCGTGCGCCTGGTGGGCGAACTGGTGGAGAACCAGTACCGCATCGGTCTGGTGCGCATGGAGCGCGCCATCAAGGAACGCATGAGCATCCAGGAGATCTCCACGCTCATGCCCCACGACCTGATCAATCCCAAGCCTGTGGCCGCGGTGCTCAAGGAATTCTTCGGCACCTCCCAGCTGTCGCAGTTCATGGACCAGACCAACTCCCTGTCCGAAGTGACCCACAAGCGCCGTCTGTCGGCCCTGGGCCCCGGCGGTCTGACCCGTGAGCGTGCCGGCTTCGAAGTGCGCGACGTGCACACCTCCCACTATGGCCGCATCTGCCCCATCGAAACGCCCGAAGGTCCCAACATCGGTCTGATCGTGTCGCTGACCACCTTCGCCAAGGTCAACGACTTCGGTTTCATCGAGACCCCGTACCGCGTGGTGCGCAATGGCCGCATGACTGACGAGATCGTGCATCTGGACGCCTCCCGCGAAGGCGATCAGGTGGTGGCCCAGGCCAACGCCCGCGTGGACGCCGACGGCAACTTCCTGGACGAGTTCGTGACCGTGCGCGTCAAGGGCGAAGTGGAAATGCGCTCCCGTGACGAGGTGACCCTCATGGACATCTCGCCCAGCCAGATGGTCTCCATCTCGGCCGCGCTCATCCCCTTCCTGGAACACGACGACGCCAACCGCGCCCTCATGGGTTCCAACATGCAGCGCCAGGCCGTGCCGCTGCTGCGCAGCGAAAAGCCCCTGGTGGGTACCGGCATGGAAATCGACGTGGCCCGCGACTCCGGCGCCTGCATCGTGGCCCAGGCCGACGGCAAGGTGGAATACGCCGACGCCGACCGCATCGTGGTCTCCTACGAAGGCGACCTGTACAAGAAACAGGGCGGCGTGCGCGCCTATGACCTGCTGAAGTTCCACAAGTCCAACCAGAACTCCTGCTTTGGTCAGAAGCCCACCTGCTACCCCGGTCAGGTGTTCAAGAAGGGCGAGATCCTCGCTGACGGTCCCGGCATCGACGAAGGCCAGCTGGCCCTGGGCAAGAACCTGGTGGTGGCCTTCATGCCCTGGTGCGGTTACAACTACGAAGACTCCATCCTCATTTCCGAACGTACCGTGAAAGAGGACATCTTCACCTCCATCCACATCGAAGAATTCGAAGTGGTGGCCCGCGACACCAAGCTCGGACCCGAAGAAATCACCCGCGACATCCCCAACGTCAGCGAAGACATGCTGCGCAACCTGGACGACAGCGGCATCATCCGCATCGGCGCGGCCGTGAAGCCTGACGACATCCTGGTCGGCAAGATCACCCTCAAGGGCGAGACCCAGCTGACCCCGGAAGAAAAGCTGTTGCGGGCCATCTTCGGCGAGAAGGCCCGCGACGTGAAGAACACCTCCCTCAAGGTGCCCCCGGGAGTGGAAGGTACGGTCATCGACGTCAAGGTGTTCAACCGTCGTTCCGGTGAGAAGGACGACCGCACCCTGGCCATCGAGGCCCACGACACCGCCGTGCTGGATCAGAAGGAATCCGATCACATGCGCGCTCTGGGCAACCGCACCCGCGAAGTGCTGGCCCCCCATGTGCTGGGCAAGCTGACCGCCGTCAGCGTCCCCGGCAACAAGAAGGGCGAAGTGCTGGTGGAAGCCGGTGCCGCCCTGACCCGCGAGCAGCTGGACGCCATCCCGGTGAAGAAGCTGCAGGGCCTGTTCGAGAGCAAGGAAGTCAACGACATCGTGGCCGACCAGCTCAAGGACTACGACCATCAGGTGGACTACCTGCACGCCATCTATGACTCCAAGCGCGAGAAGGTCACCGAAGGGGACGATCTGCCTCCCGGCGTCATCAAGATGGTCAAGGTCCACATCGCCATCAAGCGTAAGCTCTCTGTGGGCGACAAGATGGCCGGCCGTCACGGTAACAAGGGTGTGGTCTCCTGCATCCTGCCCGAAGAAGACATGCCCTTCTTCGCCGACGGTCGCCCCGTGGACATCGTGCTCAACCCCCTGGGCGTGCCTTCGCGAATGAACATCGGCCAGATCATGGAGACCCACCTGGGCTGGGGCGCCAAGGAACTTGGCCGCCAGCTGGCCGAACTGCTGGATTCCGGCGCGGCCCTGCAGGTGGTGCGTGACGAGGTCAAGGACGTCTTCGACTCCCCGGCCATCAGCGAGCTGGTGGACAAGATGGATGACGAAGAGTTCATCGCCTCGGTCAAGAAGCTGCGCAACGGCATCGTGACCAAGACCCCGGTCTTCGACGGCGCCACCGAAGAAGAGATCTGGGGCTGGATGGAAAAGGCCGGCAAGGACAGCGACGGCAAGACCATCCTGTACGACGGCCGCACCGGCGTGCCCTTCAAGAACCGCGTGACCACCGGTGTCATGTACATCCTGAAGCTGCACCACCTGGTCGACGAAAAGATCCACGCCCGCTCCACCGGCCCCTACAGCCTGGTCACCCAGCAGCCGCTGGGCGGTAAGGCGCAGTTCGGTGGCCAGCGTCTGGGTGAAATGGAAGTCTGGGCTCTGGAAGCCTACGGCGCCGCCTATCTCCTGCAGGAATTCCTCACCGTCAAGTCCGACGACGTGACCGGACGTGTGAAGATGTACGAGAAGATCGTCAAGGGCGACAACTTCCTGGAAGCCGGTCTGCCCGAATCCTTCAACGTTCTGGTCAAGGAACTCATGAGCCTGGGCCTCGACGTGACCCTGCATCAGGAAGACGGCAAGAAAAAGCCCAAGCGTATCGGCTTCGTGCGCGACCAGGAACCCGAGGAATAGTTCATGGAGGCGCCGGGCATCACGCCACCGCGCGATGCCCGGCCGCGCCATTCCCCGGGACGGAGCGTCAACCATACGCCACAACGACTGTAACGAGCTTTTGACAAGCAAGGTAGATATATGAGCCTGGACGATCTCTTCACTGCACGCGGCACGTCGGCCAATGTGACCAACATCCGCAACCTGAAAGCCATCCAGATTTCCATCGCCTCGCCCGAAGCCATCCGCGAATGGTCCTACGGTGAGGTCAAGAAACCGGAAACCATCAACTACCGTACCTTCAAGCCGGAGCGCGACGGCCTGTTCTGCGCCAAGATCTTCGGCCCCGTGAAGGACTACGAGTGCAACTGCGGCAAGTACAAGCGCATGAAGCACCGCGGCATCGTCTGCGAAAAGTGCGGCGTTGAAGTTATTGCCTCCAAGGTGCGTCGCGAGCGCATGGGCCACATCGAACTGGCCGCGCCCGTGGCCCACATCTGGTTCCTCAAGACCCTGCCCTCCAAGATCGGTACCCTGCTCGACATGACCATGGCCGATCTGGAAAAGGTCCTGTACTTCGATTCCTACATCGTGCTCGATCCCGGCCAGACCAATCTGCAGCGCCGTCAGGTCATCTCTGAAGACCAGTACCTGCAGATCCTGGACCACTACGGCACCGAAGACGCCCTGACCGTGGGCATGGGCGCCGAAGCCGTGCGCTCCCTTCTGGAAGAGCTGGATCTGGAAAAGCTGCGCACCGAACTGCGCGAAGAAAGCGAGACCACCAAGAGCCAGACCAAAAAGAAGAAGCTCACCAAGCGCCTGAAGATCGTCGAGGCCTTCCTGGAGTCCAACAACAAGCCCGAATGGATGATCATGGAAGTCATTCCCGTCATCCCGCCGGAGCTGCGTCCCCTGGTGCCCCTGGACGGCGGCCGTTTCGCCACCTCCGACCTCAACGACCTGTACCGCCGCGTCATCAACCGTAACAACCGTCTGAAGCGCCTGATCGAACTGGGCGCTCCCGACATCATCATCCGCAACGAAAAGCGCATGCTGCAGGAAGCCGTGGACGCCCTGTTCGACAACGGCCGCCGCGGTCGCGCCATCGCCGGTACCAACGGTCGTCCGCTCAAGTCCCTGTCCGACATGATCAAGGGCAAGCAGGGCCGCTTCCGTCAGAACCTGCTGGGTAAGCGCGTGGACTACTCCGGTCGTTCCGTTATTACCGTGGGTCCTTACCTCAAGCTGCATCAGTGCGGCCTGCCCAAGAAGATGGCCCTGGAGCTGTTCAAGCCCTTCATCTACTCGGAGCTGGAAAAACGCGGTTATGCCTCCACCATCAAGAGCGCCAAGAAGATGGTGGAGCGTGAAGAGCTGGTGGTCTGGGACATCCTCTCGGAAGTGGTGCGCGAATACCCCATCATGCTCAACCGTGCCCCTACCCTGCACCGTCTGGGTATCCAGGCTTTTGAGCCCCTGCTGGTGGAAGGCAAGGCCATCCGTCTGCATCCCCTGGTCTGCTCGGCCTACAACGCCGACTTCGACGGTGACCAGATGGCTGTGCACATCCCGCTTTCCGTGGAAGCGCAGATCGAATGCCGCGTGCTCATGATGAGCACCAACAACATCCTCTCGCCCGCCAACGGCGGTCCTGTCATCGTGCCTTCCCAGGACATCGTTCTGGGTCTGTACTACATGACCTCCGAGCGCAGCTTCGAGAAGGGCGAAGGCATGACCTTCTGCGGCCCCTGGGAAGTGGAAGCCGCCTATGATGCCGATGCCGTGTCCCTGCACGCCCGCATCAACGTGCGCATGCCCGACGGCAAGACCTACCGCACCACGCCCGGCCGCGTGCTGGTGAGCAATATCCTGCCCAAGGAAATGTCCTTCGAGAACGTCAACCTGGTGCTGACCAAGAAGATGATCGCCAAGCTGGTGGAAAACTGCTACCGCCAGTGCGGCATCAAGGCCACGGTCATCCTCTGCGACAATCTGAAGAACATGGGGTATGAGTTCGCCACCCGCGCCGGCGTCAGTATCGGTGTGAAGGACCTCATCATCCCGGCCCGCAAGAAGGACATCCTGGCCGCTTCCCAGGCCGAGGTGGACGACATCGAACGCCAGTACCGCGACGGTATCATCACCCGTACCGAAAAGTACAACAAGGTCGTCGATGTGTGGACCAAGGCCACCCAGGACGTCTCCACGGAAATGATCAAGGAGATCTCTTACGATATCCTGAAGGATCCCAAGACCGGCCGTGAAGAGAAGAACCAGAGCTTCAACTCCATCTTCATGATGTCCACCTCCGGTGCCCGAGGCAACCAGGACCAGATGCGTCAGCTGGCCGGTATGCGCGGTCTGATGGCCAAGCCTTCCGGTGAAATCATCGAAACGCCCATCACCTCGTCCTTCCGCGAAGGTCTGTCGGTGCTGCAGTACTTCACCTCCACCCACGGTGCCCGTAAGGGTCTGGCCGACACCGCCCTGAAGACGGCCAACTCCGGTTACCTGACCCGTCGTCTGGTGGACGTGGTGCAGGACGTGATCGTCTCCGAACACGACTGCGGCACGGTGGACGGCATCGAGCTGACCCACCTGCGCGAAGGCGGCGACATCAAGACCCCGGTGTGGGAACGCGCCATGGGCCGTGTGCTGCTCTACCCCGTCTACGATCCCGAAGACGCGGAAAAGGTGCTGCTGCCCGAGAACACCCTCATCGACGAAGCCGAGGCCGCTGTGCTGCGTGAACACGGCGTCAGCTCCATCACGGTGCGTTCGCCCCTCACCTGCCAGGCCGAGCGCGGCATCTGCGCCCTGTGCTACGGCCGCGACCTGGCCCGCGGCCACCTGGTCAACACCGGCGAGACCGTGGGCATCATCGCTGCCCAGTCCATCGGTGAACCTGGTACCCAGCTGACCATGCGTACCTTCCACATCGGTGGTACCGCATCCAGCACCATTGAAAAGAACAAGTTCGAAGCCCAGAACACCGGTCGCGTCATCCTCAACCGCGTGCGCGCCGTCACCAACCGTGACGGCATCCAGCTGGTGCTGGGCAAGAGCGGCCAGCTGACCATCGTGGATCCGCAGGGCCGCGAACGTGAAAAGTACGTCCTGCCCAACGGCGCCCGCCTGCATGTGACCGACGGTCAGGAAGTGACCAAGGGCACCGTGCTGGCCGAGTGGGACCCCTTCAACGAACCCTTCGTGTCCGAAGAAGAGGGCATCATCCGCTTCACCGACATCGTGGATGGCAAGACCGTGCAGGAAAAGGTGGACGACGTGACGCGTCAGGCCTCCCTGACCATCATGGAATACCGCACCACCAACTACCGTCCGTCCATCTCGGTCTGCGATGAGAACGGCAACGTCAAGCAGCGCCCGCACAGCGTCGCGTCCGCCGTGTACAGCCTGCCCGTGGGCTCCATCATCATGGTCAAGGACGGCGAGGCCATCCAGGCCGGTGACATCATCGCCCGTAAGCCCCGCGAAACTTCCAAGACCAAGGACATCGTGGGTGGTCTTCCCCGCGTGGCCGAGCTCTTCGAAGTCCGCAAGCCCAAGGATATGGCCGTGGTCTCCGAGATCTCCGGTACCGTGTCCTACGCCGGCGAATCCAAGGGCAAGCGCAAGCTGGTGGTGACCCCCGAGATCGGTGATTCCAAGGAATACCTGGTGCCCAAGGGCAAGCACATCACCGTGGCCGACGGCGACTTCGTGGAAGCCGGCGATCCGCTGACCGAAGGTTCGCCCGAACTGCACGACATCCTGCGCACCCGCGGTGAAAAGTACCTGGCCCGTTACCTCGTGGACGAGATCCAGGAAGTGTACCGCTTCCAGGGCGTGGGCATCGACGACAAGCACATCGAAGTCATCGTGCGCCAGATGCTCAAAAAGGTCACCGTGCTGGATTCCGGCGGCACCAGCTTCCTGGTGGGCGAACAGGTGGACAAGGCCGAGTTCAAGGCCGAGAACCACAAGGCCATCGCCGAAGGCCGTCAGCCCGCCACCGCCGAACCGCTGGTGCTGGGCATCACCCAGGCTTCGCTGACCACCTCGTCCTTCATCTCGGCGGCTTCCTTCCAGGAAACCACCAAGGTGCTCACCGAGGCTTCCCTCAAGGGCAAGATGGACTACCTGCGCGGCCTCAAGGAAAACGTCATCGTGGGCCGTCTCATCCCGGCCGGTACGGGCTATCGCGAGTATGTCCACGGCGACATCACCGTGCCCGACCAGAAGGAACGTCCGGACAAGTTCCTGGAAGATCTGGAAGAGAACCCCGTGCTGGTGGATCTGGGCCAGTAGGCCCTCCCCTCCGCTGAACATCAGGGCGACCGTCATATGGCGGTCGCCTTTTTTTATGCTTGCCCGACGGTCCCCGCATAGTCATGCCATGTCCCGGGCACCGTAGCCCGCCACATTTCCGGACTGCCCCCAGGCCTCCTTATCTGCTGCCGCCGTCTGCCAGCGCCTGCAGCCTCCCAATGCAACAAAATGTAGAGGGACCCTTCCCTCCTTCCTTTTTGTGATTAATTCCTGATAAGAGAGAAACGAGACCTTCCGGCAAAAGCCGGGAGGACCTGTGGCAAAGACGCATCCCCCTCCGCCGGAGCCGACGTGTTGTGAAAAGGAGGTCAAAAAATTTTTCATACGCGCAAAACATGGTTCCGTTCAAGTTAACATACTTAAATAATTATATAAACAAAAAAACATAGCCAGGTCGGAGTATTTTGGGAATCTGCGTGCCATCTTTGCATTTCTTGCATTTTACGGTAGAAGGCAGGAATTGTTCCGCGCCTGAGACCAGGCGGCGAGAGGTCATGCCCCGGCATGATCCGACCCGCCGGATCCCGGCGCACTGTTCTGGAGAGGTTGGTTCCTGGTGCGCTGCACCTCTTGCTCATGACCGGATCTGGCTCGGCCATGCGCAGAAACCACGATGCCGCAGGCATCTCGACTCATGGGAGAAAACGCATGACAACTCTGTTCTACATCCTGGCCTACCTTGCAGTAATCGGCTTTGTGGCGACTGCCGCCATCAAGGTGAAAGGCTACCTGGCTGCCAGCCCCCTGCACGCCCGCTGGGAGCTCTACCCCGTGCCGCATGAAGGCCCCAAAGGCTCCTACGGCGGCAGCTTCATGGAAGAGACCGACTGGTGGACCAAGCCCCGCCACGTCGACCACATGGGCGACATCAAGGCCCTGCTGGAAGAAGTGCTCTTCCTGCACGCCACCTTCACCCATAACCTCAAGCTGTGGTTCCGCACCTATCCCTTCCACTTCGGTCTGTACATGCTGATGGGCGGCACCATCATCCTGGTCGTGGCCGCCTTCCTGCGCCTGTTCGGCATGAATCCCGACGGCGGCTTCCTGACCTTCGTGCACAACGTCATCAATGCCATCAGCCTGGTGGGCATGTTCGGCATCATCGGTGGCGGCATCGGCCTGATCTGCCGTCGCCTGCATGACGAAGGCCTGCGCAAGTACACCACCCCCGAACACTTCTTCAACCTGGGCGTGTTCATCGTTTTCGCCCTGGTGGGTCTGGTGGCCTGGGCCTTCAACCCCTCCTTTGCCCGCATGTCCGGTGACTTCATCTACAACCTGCTCACCTTCAACTTCGCCGAGATCAACAGCACCACTTTCGTGATCCACATGCTGTTCGGCTTCTTCGTGCTGATCTGGATCCCCATGACCCACATGGGCCACCTGATCTTCAAGTACTTCACCTACCATGACATCCGCTGGGGCGACACCCCCACCGATTTCAGCCAGAAGAACAACGAGAAGATGAAGCAGGCCCTGCAGTTCAAGGTGAGCTGGGCTGCCGACCACATCAACGGTCAGGGCACCAAGACCTGGCTGGACATCGCTACCGAATCCCCCAAGAAGGACTAGGGAGTACATCATGAAAGATACGCTGCGTTTGACTGATATTTCCACGGCCGAAGGCCAGATGGTCAGCATCGACCTCAAGGACATCCCCGATGTGGAAGGCCTTGACCTCGTCAAGATGCCCTGGAAGCCTGTGACCGACGAGCAGAAGGCCAAAGTGGCCTGCATCCTGGACGAAGTCTGCGTGCTGAACATCCCCAAGCCCCAGACCCCCCAGGAAGAAGAAGAGCTGGTCAACCGTTTCCTGGACGGCATGCGCAAGCTGTTCAGCAAGGAGAACAACTGGACCTTCCTGCCCATGCTGGAAACCAGCATGGACTACTGCGCCCAGTGCAACTCCTGTTCTGACGCCTGCCATCTGTACGAGATGTCCGGCCACAACGAGATGTACCGTCCCAACTACCGCTCCGAAATCTTCCGCCGCATCTACAAGCAGTATGTGAAGAAGGAGCCTCTGGCCAAATGGCGTTACGGCGACATGGGTCTGAACTGGAAGACCGTTGCCCGCCTGGGCGAACTGGCCTACCGCTGCAATCTCTGCCGTCGCTGCGCCCAGACCTGCCCCATCGGTGTGGACAACGGCCTGATCGCCCGTGAAATCCGCAAGCTGTTCAGCCAGGAACTGGGCTTCTCGCCCCGCGAACTGCACGAAAAGGGCACCATCAACCAGATGAAGGTGGGCTCCTCCACCGGTATGACCCCCGACGTGGTGAAAGAAAACGTGGAGTTCATCGACGAGGACTACACGGAAATCACCGGCGTGGGCATCCACACCCCCTTCGACGTGAAGGGCGCCGACATCCTGCTGATCCACAACGCCGGCGAAGTCATGGCCTGGCCCGAAAACATCGCCAGCTTCTCCCTGATCTTCCAGGAAGCCGGCCTGTCCTGGACCCTGTCCAGCAAGGCTGTGGCCTATGACGGCGTGAACTACGGCGTGTTCTACGACGACGCCCAGACCGCCCGTATCGCCCTGCAGCACATGCAGGCCGCCAAGGAACTGGGCGCCAAGAAGATCGTCATCGGTGAATGCGGCCACGCCCACAAGGCCATGACCGTCATCGCCGACCGCGTCATCCCCTACGAATACCAGGTGCCCCGCGAATCCTGCTACGTGACCCTGCGTGACATCGTCATGTCCGGTCGTCTGAAGCTGGATCCTTCGCGCAACAACTTCCCCGTCACCCTGCATGACCCCTGCAACGCCGTGCGTCTGATGGGTATCGTGCAGCCCCAGCGCGAGATCCTGCACAAGATCGCCCCGCAGTTCCGCGAAATGCCCTGCCACGGCGTGGACAACTACTGCTGCGGCGGTGGTTCCGGCTTCGCCATCATGACCCGTCAGAACATCGACGAATGGCGCGGCAACATCTCCGGCCGTAAAAAGATGTGGCAGATCGCCCAGGCCTTCAAGGACTGCCTTGGCCCCGAAACCAAGAAGTACATCTGCGCTCCCTGCTCCAACTGCAAGGGCCAGATCCGCGAAATGCTGGAACACAGCGATCTGTACACCAAGAACAGCTTCGCCTACGGCGGCCTGGTGGAACTGATCGTCAACGCCATGGTCAACGTCAATCCCGGCTTCATCAAGTGGGAAGGCGACGAAGAGTAATCTTCGACCATGTGTCATCTTTGGGGGGAGCAGCAATGCTCCCCCCTTTTTTTATGCCTGCAGGACAAAAGGCGGCGGCGCGTCTGCCCGCGCAAGGCGTCCTCTGCACAGCGAGGGGGAGGCCCCCCTTTTGTGGACAAAAGGTGCGTCCTCCCCCTCGCGCTCCCCTTCCTCGCCAAAAAACTTTTTCCGGGCCCGTCCTGCGCCCGGTGATTGCCCTGTGACACCAGGAAACACCTCTGGATGATCGCAAAGAAAAATCCGCTTCATCCACTGGCTGCGTCGTATACCGGACGGGCTCTGAGGGACTGTCAGGCTTTATCGGGCTGCCCGCCCATTTCTGTGTTTCTGGAGCCATAACCACTCGCGCAGTGGGGAGCTTTATTGGGCGCCACGGGCTCTACGGACGAGCGTCCATAACGAAAAGAGGCCGCGGGAGATTTCCCGCGGCCTCTGCATATTCTGGACGGTTCAGACGATTACGGACTTATCCTCGTCCGTAACGGTCGTCAAAGCGCTCGATATCGTCTTCGCCAAGATAATCGCCGGTCTGGACTTCCACGATCTCCAGCGGCTGCGCCGAGGCATTGCTCAGACGATGCATGGTCTTCTGGGGGATGTAGACCGACTGGTCCACATGCAGGTGCATCTCTTCGTCCCCCACACGCACCAGCCCTTCCCCGGCGATGACGACCCAGTGCTCGGCCCGGCGCTGGTGCCGCTGCAGGGAAAGCGCGGCACCGGGGTTGATCTGGATACGCTTGACCTGGAAACGCTCGCCCAGGGCCAGGGTCTCATACCAGCCCCAGGGCCGGTAGACGCGCAGATGCATCTCCTGTTCGTGGCGATTTTGGGCAGCAAGACGGGCCACCAGGCTCTTGACCTCCTGGCTGCGTGCCCTGTCGGCCACCAGCACGGCATCCCCGGTCTCCACCACCACAAGATCCTTCACGCCCAAGGTCGTCACCAGGCGGCTTCCGGCATGGATGTAGCATCCCTGGCTGTCCTGGGACAGGACATCGCCCACGCAGGCATTGCCTTCCGCGTCCTGCGCGCTGTTCTCATAGATGGCTTCCCACGATCCCAGGTCGCTCCAGCGGCACGGCAGGGGCACCATGGCCACATGCGCGCTCTTTTCCATCAGGGCATAGTCCACTGAATCGGAGGGGCACAGGGCAAACGATTCGCCGTGCAGGCGGATGAAGTCGTAATCGGTCTGGCGCAGGGCCCAGGCCTTGCGCACCGCGGCCATGATGGCCGGGGCCTGGGCTTCCAGCTCGGCCAGATACTGGGAGGCACGGAACACGAACATGCCGCTGTTCCAGAAATAGCTGCCCTGCGCCAGCATGGCTTCGGCAGCTTCCTGCGCGGGTTTTTCCACGAAACGGCGGACCGCGAAACCGGAGGCCAGGGCATCGCCCTTTTCGATATAGCCGTAGCCTGTCTCGGGCCGGTCAGGCGTGACGCCGAAGGTGACCAGAGCCCCTTCACGGGCGCATTCCACAGCCTGCGCGACGGCCGCGGCAAAAGCGGGCAGGTCTTCCAGCACATGATCCGAGGGCAGGACCAGCAGGATGGGGTCACCGTCCTCCACATCGCAGGACGCCGTCACGGCCAGCGCGGCAGCGGCGATGGCCGGTGCCGTATTGCGCGGTTCCGGTTCCAGCAGGATCTGGCCGCCCAGTCCCTGACGCTGCAAGGCTGCGGCGGCAAGAAAGCGCTGCTCTTCATTGCAGATGACCACGGGCGCGGCCAGCCCGGGCACGGCCGCAAGACGCTGCAGCGTGTCCTCGAACAGCGTATGGCCGCCCAGGTCCATGAATTGCTTGGGATACTTGCGACGTGACAGGGGCCACAGACGAGTGCCGGCGCCCCCGCACAAGATGACAGGACAGATCTTCATGTCGTTTGCTCGGTATATTTGGAAGCGGGAGAAGAAAGATGCGCCAGAGAAAACGGCCGGAGGGACCTCCCTCCGGCCGTATGGCAACGCTTACAGATAATCAGGGTTGGCAGCGGCCTTGCCGTTGGCCAGCATGATGCGCACATAATGCAGGCCGTGCTCGTCCACCGGGATGATGGGGAACTGCTTGCCGCAGCCATCGCAACGCACATTGCGCGGCTCCACCGGATTGACCAGCGGCACATGGCGCAGGCAGTGGGGGCAGCGGTAGAAGAACAGCAGCTCCATGCCGTCAGGGGCCACAGGCTCCAAAGGTCTCTGGCTACCGGACATGGGCTTCCTCCACCAGAGACGTCCCCGTCATGGCTTCAGGCTGGGCGATGCCCCACATGTGCAGCAGGGTCGGGGCCACATCGGCCAGCTTGCCGTCATGCAGGCGCCATTCCTTGCCGGAAGCATCCAGCAGGATGCAGGGTACGGGATTGGTGGTGTGGGCGGTCTGGGGCTTGCCCTGCCCGTCCTTCATGACTTCGCAGTTGCCGTGGTCGGCGATGAGCAGCATCCGGCCCTTACGGGCCTCCACGGCAGCAACCATGCGGCCCACGCATTCATCCACTACCGTGCAGGCTTCCACGGCGGCGGAAAGCACGCCCGTATGGCCCACCATGTCGCCGTTGGCCAGGTTGCAGACCACCAGATCGTACTGGCCGCTCTGCCAGGCTTCCACGAACTTGTCCGTGACCTCGCGGGCGCTCATGGCCGGCTTCTGGTCATAGGTCTGCACCTCGCGCGGCGAAGGCACGAGGATGCGGTCTTCCAGCGGCAGGGGTTCTTCCACACCGCCGTTGAAGAAATAGGTGACGTGCGCGTATTTTTCCGTTTCGGCCAGCCGCAGCTGGTGCATGCCCTGCTGCGAGACCACTTCGCCCAGGCCCATGGTCACGGATTCCTTGGGGAAGGCCACCGGCAGGGGGAAGTGGGCGTCATAGGCCGTCATGGAAGCCACGGCAGCCAGCTGCGGCACCCTGCCCCGGTCGAAACCGGTGAAGTCCGCGTCCACGAAGGCCTGGGAAAGCTCGCGCATGCGGTCGGCACGGAAATTGTAAAAGAACAGGCCGTCGCCGTCCTGCAGGGTGGAGGCATCCTCGCCTTCCAGCAGCACGGGCTTGAGGAATTCGTCGCTGACGCCCTCGGCATAGGAATCTTCCACGGCCTGCACGGCATCCGTGGCCTTGCGGCCCTTGCCGTGGACCATGAGGTCCCAGACCTCGGACACGCGCTCCCAGCGCTTGTCGCGGTCCATGGCGTAGAAGCGCCCCGCCAGACTGGCCACGCGCACGTCCTTCATGGGGACGATCTGTTCCAGCAGGTTGCGCACGTAGGAGGCGCCGCTCTGGGGCGGGGTGTCGCGCCCGTCCATGAAGCAGTGGATGCGTACCGGCACGCCGGCGGCAAAAGCCATGGCGCACAGGGCCACCAGATGGTTGATGTGGCTGTGCACGCCGCCGTCGGAGAGCAGGCCCGCCAGATGCAGGCGGCCGCCGCTGCGGCGCGTCTTTTCCAGCACGTCCAGCAGCACGGGGTTGTGGAACAGGGAGCCGTCTTCAAGGGCCACGTCGATGCGCGTCATGTCCTGATAGACGATGCGTCCCGCACCGATGTTGAGGTGTCCCACCTCGGAGTTGCCCATATAGCCGGCAGGCAGGCCCACTTCGCGCCCGGAGGCGGCAAGGCGGCTGTGGGGGCAGCGCGCCATCAGGTCATCCAGATGGGGCGTGGCCGCCACCCAGGGGGCATTGCCTTCCCCTTTTTCCGTCAGGCCCCAGCCGTCAAGGATGAGCAACAGGGTGGGGGTCATGCACGGGGCTCCTTGTTGAGGGCAGCGGCAGCCGCGCCCCACAGGTTCTCCAGCTGGTAGAGGTCGCGCACGGACTGCTGGAAGATGTTGACCACGATGTCGTTGCAGTCCACCAGGATCCACTGGCCGGTGTTGTAGCCTTCCATGCGCAGGTATTCGAAGTTCTGTTCATGGCACAGGGCAGAGACGCCGTCCGCCAGGCTCTGGGCATGACGCACGGAGGTGGCGCTGACCACCAGCAGGGCGTCCGTGAAGGCACCCTGGCCGGCCAGGTCGATCTCGACCACGTCGACAGCCTTGTGTTCCTCAAGCCATGCCTTGATGACGGCCATTTTTTCCGCCGTAGGCAGTTCCGAATATTTCTTGGGGGTAGAGATAAGGTTTTGCATGTCCCTCCCATACCTCAAAGCGTACCCGAGGGCAATAATCCCACCCGGCCCCGAGGGGCCCGGGCTCGTTGCCCCAGGCATAAAAAAAGACATTGCATTGCAATATGTTATCCATGTTTTTCAAGCAGATATCTTGACCTTGGGGGGCTTTTGCGTCATCCATAGACTACTCAGGATTTCAAGGAGAAACGCCGTGATTTTCAATATCGACAAGGAAACGCTGCCCCGCGAAGATATCGAAGCCCTGCAATTGCGCCGTCTGCAGGACCTTTGCTCCCGTGTCTATGCCAATGTGCCCTTCTACCGCAAACGCTTCGACGAGAGCGGTATCAAGCCCGGCGACATCAAGAGCCTGGCCGATCTGAAGAACCTGCCCTTCACCGAAAAGCAGGACCTGCGCAATTACTATCCCTTCGGTCTGTTCGCCGTGCCGCGTGACAACATCGTCCGCCTGCACGCCTCCAGCGGCACCACCGGCAAGGCCGTGGTGGTGGGCTATACCGCCCGCGACCTGCACAACTGGGCCGAACTGGCCGGCCGCAGCCTCTCCGCCGCCGGCGTCAACCAGACGGACATCGTGCATGTGGCCTACGGCTACGGCCTGTTCACCGGCGGTCTGGGCGCCCACGGCGGTGCCGAGCGCATCGGCGCCACGGTGGTCCCGGCCTCGGGCGGTGCCACGCGTCGCCAGGCCTACCTGCTGCGTGACTTCGGCGCCACGGCCCTGTGCTGTACGCCCTCCTACGCCCTGCACCTGTGGGAAGCCGGCCAGGAAGTGGGCATCGACTTCCGTGACCTGCCCCTGCGCACCGGCGTGTTCGGTGCCGAGCCCTGGACCGAAGAGATGCGCCAGGACATCGAACAGAAGATGGGCATCAATGCCCTGAACATCTACGGCCTTTCCGAAGTCATGGGCCCCGGCGTGGCCATGGAATGCCTGGAATCCAAGTGCGGCATGCACCTGTGGGAAGACCACTTCCTGCCCGAGATCATCGACCCCGTCACCGGCGAACAGCTCCCCGAGGGCGAGGTGGGCGAACTGGTCATCACCACCCTCACCAAGGAAGGCATCCCGCTGATCCGCTACCGCACCCGCGACCTGACCAGCCTGGACTACACCCCCTGCCGCTGCGGACGCACCCATGTGCGCCTGACCCGCATCCGTGGCCGCAGCGACGACATGCTCATCATCCGCGGCGTCAACGTCTTCCCGCAGCAGATCGAAGCCCTGCTCATGGAAAACCAGAACCTGAGCCCCAACTACCAGATCATCGTGGACCGCGTGAACAACCTGGATACCCTGGAAGTCCAGGTGGAGATGAACGAGACCCTCTTCGCCGACGAGATCCGCAAGCTGCAGAGCCTGGAAAGCTCCATCCAGAAGAGCATCAAGGAATTTCTGGGCGTCACCACCAAGGTCCGCCTCATGGAGCCGCATTCCATCCAGCGCTCCGAAGGCAAGGCCAAGCGTATCATCGACAAGCGTCCCACGGAATAAAATCATTAAAAGCAGCATGTTGGGAAATTAATTTTTTATTTTTCGACAAAATGAAAAAAGCTGCTTGACAGAAAGGGGGTCTCTAGCGTAGAACCCTCTTTCGTTGAGCGGGAGTAACTCAGTGGTAGAGTGCAACCTTGCCAAGGTTGAAGTCGCGGGTTCAAATCCCGTCTCCCGCTCCAGCAAATTCAGGGGTTTTCTCTTAGGAGAAAGCCCCTTTTTTTGTATCTGGACATATCTCCCGGACAGCGTGCCCCTGTTGCGCGGCTGTCCGAAGGCTCCCCGCCCTGTTGCCGGACGGCACAAAAAACGTGCCATGCAGGCGAGTTTCCTCCTTTTTTTACCGTTCTGGGCCATTTGACATAATTTTATAAATTATTTATCAAAATATGTACCTTACAGAAGGAGTTTCCATGAGTACTGCTTCTACCATCAAATCGCTGGCGGCCTACGATTTGATCCGCGACATGATCCTGTCCGGTGAGGCCCTGCCCGGCACCCGACTTGTCCTTGTGGATCTGGAAAAAAAGCTCGGCGTGGGGCGCGGCCCCATCCGGGATGCCCTCATGCGCCTGGACAAATCCGGCCTGGTCCAGAACATCCCCTACAAGGGGGCCATCGTCATGATGCCGCCCTCTTCCAAGGAAATAGAGCATATCTTCAACCTGCGCATACAGGTGGAATGCGCCCTGGCCAAGGAAGCCATGCAGCAGGCGACCGCCGAAGACATGGACAGGCTGGAACAGCTGGCCGGGGACCTGGCCGATACCCGTGATGCCGACTTTTTCTTCCACAAGGACAGGGACTTCCACCTGCAGCTCTATTCCCTTTCGCGGATGCACCATCTGCTGGCCGTGGACAGCCACCTGCTGGACTATGTGGAAGGTTTCCTCAATACCCGCCGCTATTCCCCCGAAGACATCTCGCTCTTCATCCAGCAGCACAAGGACATCCTGACCGCCATGCGCGAAAAGGATGAAGAAAAACTCATGGAAGCCATGCGCCGTAACATCCTGGTCGGCCTGGAGCTGATGCAGGACGAGATGAAGCGCCTGAAGCGCCATTAGACCGGCATGATCTATCGAATATACGAGCCACCTTCGGGTGGCTTTTTTCGTCATCTGGGCAGACCTGAGCCGTTTTTCGCGCCTGATGAGGACTGTTCCGGGGATGACCGGCTTGTCAGAAGGACGCGGAGCCTCCCCCTCGTGCGGTCTTTTCGTTTCCAGTGCCGCGGCCGGACCTTCCCAGGCGTTGTCGTGCATCCTTCGCCAAAGCTGCCGGAGGAAGACTGATACGATGGTTGCAGCTCCTCTCTGGCGACATTTTCCCTCTCCCTTTTCCGGTGAGGACGTCACGCTTGCCTGACATCTCCCGCCCTGCTGCCGGCCCAAAGAAAAAGGCGACATGCCGCGCATGCCGCCTTTCCTATCCAGAGATGTCTCTTGTCTGTGGATCGCTCAGCGCAGATCCAGATATTTGTGGACCTGGACGCTCACACGCCACTGATGGGCAAAGGCCGCCTCCACGCACAGGCGTGTGGCTTCCTTCCCCTGGCTCACGGGCTGCAACCAAACGAGCTCCGTCAGCGGACGGCTCGCCGCCTGACGGGCCGCTGCCAGCGCCTGTTCGAAACGGGCCAGGTCCGCGGCCGTATCCACAGGGAACTTGATCTCTCCGGCCCGCTCCCAGGCATCCTGACGCACTTCCAGACCGCCGGGCATGTCCAGCTTGGGGCTCAGGGTCACCCAGACATCCGCATGGCAGCGGATGGGCATGGTGCCGCTGGTCTCGATCTGGACGCGAAAGCCCTCCGCCACCAGCCGGGAGGTCAGCTCCGTAAGGTCATGGCGGCAGGGCTCGCCGCCGGTCAGCACCACATGGCGCGGCCCGGCCTCCCGGATGGCTGCCAGCAGGGCCTCGGGTTCCACATCGGCATAGCCCGCTCCCGGCCCCTGCTTGGCGCGCACGGCGGCAAAATCCAGCGTCGCGCCGTCCAGGCGGGCGGCGTACTGCGTATCGCACCACGGGCAGGCCACAGGGCAGCCCTGGAAACGGACGAACACGGCAGGCGTCCCGGCAAAGGAGGCCTCGCCCTGCAGGGTGACGAAAAACTCGTTGACCGCCAGGGTCCGCATCACAGGCTCCAGCGCGCCTTGCACTTGGCGGTCTCTTCCACTTCCACGGCCACCAGACGGGCCCCGGTGCCTTCCAGCTGGGCCGGCCCCACCACTTCGCCCAGATAGCGGGCCATGTTCTCGGCGGACGGATTGCAGGGAAGGACGCTCACCGAAGGATCCAGCGCCCGCAACCCCTCCAGCAGGGGATCCTTGTCCCAGACCAGGAAGCGGTGATCCCAATGGTCTTCCAGCCACTGGCACAGACGTTCCTTGACCACCTGGAAGTCCAGCACGCGCCCCAGAGCGTCCAGCTCGTCGGCGGTGCAGGTGAAATGGATGCGGTAATTATGCCCGTGCAGACGGGCGCAGTGGGATTCGTGACCGCAGATGCGGTGCCCCACGGAAATATCATGATAACGGCAGATACTGATCATGGTCTCCTCTCAACACTCCGGCACGCCGGACGATTTCGGACATGCCTGCGGCACGGACGACCTCCGGGCCTCCGGCACTATAGGGCATCTTGGCGCGGCTCGGCAACATCCGGCAGGGGCCTCCGGCCTTCGCGCAGGCTAGATGACGCCGCTCTCGTGCAGGATGTTCAGACCGATGCCCAGCAGCACCACGCCGCCCAGCACTTCGGCCCAGCCGTTGAGCATGGGCAGCGAAGACAGTTTTTTGCCCAAAAAGAGCCCGCAGGCCGAGATGGCGGCACAGACCACCCCGATGAGGCAGGAAGGCAGGAAGGCGTTGGTATTGGTCATGGCAAAGGTCAGGCCCACGGCCAGGGCGTCGATGCTGGTGGCCACGGCCAGAAGGAGCAGGTTCCAGCCTGCGGTGGGGTCGCTCTGGGGACAGGACACGGGCTCGCCCTGGCGCAGGCCGCCGATACCGGAGCGCAGCATGTTGCCGCCGATCCACGCCAGCAGCACGAAAGCCAGCCAGTGGTCCCAGGCTTCTATGAAATGATGCACCGACTGCCCCAGGAACCAGCCCAGCACGGGCATGAAGAACTGGAAAAAGCCAAAGGCCACGCTGACCCGGACATATTGGCGCAACCGGACTTCGCGGATGGCGCATCCCGAGGCCAGCGCCACGGCGAAAGCATCCATGGACAGGGCCACAGCCAGCAGAAAAACAGTAAAAAATGACATGATTATCCCGCAGGTTGACGGAGGTGAAACAGACGAGTCATACCTCAAGCGCACGGCGGCGGCAAGTTTTCCGCCGCAGCATCCCCGACCGGGCAGCGTGCCCCAAGCCGGGGGAGGCGTTCCCGCCACGCCCACGGTCACGGCCCCATACGGCCTGTATTCCTTCCGGTGCCTGTCACGGCAAGGGATACGGCCGTGCGGCCCTTCCTCTTGCAGCCCGCACGGGCAACGCTTATATAGCGGGCAGGAGAGTGACCCATGCAAATGACTTTCATCCTCATATACTGGCTGGGCAACCTGCAGGCCCTGTTCGCACAGACGGCCCAGGCCCTGCCCTTCCTCATCCTCATGACCCTGCTGGCCGGCCGCAAAGGCAATGCGGCCCTGTGCCTCTGGGGCGGACGCCAGCTCCTGCGTCTGGGCCTGTTCTGCGCCGCCGTCGCCCTGCCCCTGTTCCCGCTCATGCTCCTGCTGGAAGCCCTGCGGCAACCGCAGATGCCCCCGCTGGCCGACCTCCTCGTCCAGCCCGCCACCGTGGCCCTGCTGGCCTGGCTGCCGGCCACCCTGCTGCTCTGGGGCCTGCTGCGTGCCTCCCGGCACTGGCCCGACGCTGCTGATCCGGCCATCACGGCCTATCGCACCAGCGACTTGCGCCTGACGCTCTGGGGCTGCCTGCTGGCCCTGCTGCTCTTCCTGCTGGGCAGTCTGCTGTCCACAGGCCTGCTGCTGGACCCGCCGCAAGGCATGGAACGCAGCAACTTCATCCTGCTCCAGATCCGCCAGGCCCTGCATCTGCTCTTCCGCTATCTCTCGCTGGCGGGCGGCGCGGCCCTGCTCTGGCTCTGGTACCTGCGCCATCGCGCGCCGCTGACGGACGAACGGCCGTTCACCCTGGCTGTCCGCTGGTGCGCGGTCTGGGCCGTGGTGGGCTACCTGCCTTCCATCATCGATTTCTGGAGTACCCTGCTGGCCGCCCTGCTGCGCAGCCTGCACAGCGGCGTCCCCTTCGACATCATGCCCCAGATGAACGCCCTGATCCTGTCGGTGCTGGCGGCCCTGGCCATCATCAGCTGGAGCGTCTTCCTGTACCGGCCCCAGAAGGCCCGCAACCTTGTGCTGCAACTCCTGCCCTGGTGCTTCCTCATCATCCGCATGGCCGTACCGCTCACCCAGCTGCCGCGGCCCTGACCCCGCTTGCCCCCGTCCCCGCCGCGGGCTATGCTGGCGGGGACATCTTATCCCACTCCAAAGGATCAGCTATGCGCCATATTCTTCTTGCTCTCGTGTTCCTGCTGACCGCCGCCGTCAGTGCCCCGGCCGCCGAAAAGACCTTCAGCCAGTTCGCCGTGGACCTGCCCGACGGCTGGACCAGTGATGAACGCCCCGGTTTCCAGAGCGGTCATCCGGACGAATACATGCTCCTGCTGGGCAAACGCGGCGAGGAAGCCGTGGAGGCCCATATCACCATCTTCATCCTGCCCAACAAGGACAAGATGGACGCCAGGACCTTTGCGTCCCGCATGCGCGAGATGCAGGACGCCCCCACCGATCTGCAGCAGGAAGGCAACATGTGGACCTTCCGCGGTACGCCCCGCAGCCGGGCCATGGCCATGGAGACCCTGACCCGCGTCAGCGCCGATGACGCCCGCATCCTCATCATCATGGAACAGGATCCGGCCGGTCTGGGCACGGCCAAGGTCGTGGACAGCCTGCGCGGCCTGACCCCGGCCAGCAAGGCCCTGCTGGGGCGCTAGGCCCATCCTTCACAGCCATCGCAAACATCCGGGGCCATCCGTCATGCGGGTGGCCTTTTTTCATGTCCGCTTGCCGGCAGATAGGAAAAGAGGGGGGCCCGCAGGCTCCCCCCTCTTCACGATGCACGGTACGGCTGATCCGTCCCGCATCCTCTCCGCCGGACACACGAAGCGGAGAAATATCTTCCCGCCATCCAGCTGGGATGGCCGCCCTTTTTTCCTCCCCGGCCTATCCGCAAGGAAAGGCTTGGGGATCCCGGCAGTACTCCTGCGATGCGCAGGGCGCGCCCGCCCGCGCAGCCCGCTCAGGCCGCGAAGCCATGCACGGACCCTTTTTCGCGGCCGCCCACGCGGTCCCCTTAGCCCACGGAAGCATGCGCCTCGGCCAGGCTGGCTTCCTCTTCGCGGCCCAGAGCACGCAGGGCCCGTGCCAGCACCTGCCAGCCCTCGGGCGTATCGCGCAGGCCCACGCTCTTGCGGGCCAGCAGCTCGGCCATGGCCGGATCCTCGTCGCCGTCCAGATACAGACGGGCCAGCAGGAGCATGGCCGCGGCATCGAAAGGATTGCGCAGCAGGGTATCGTGCAACAGTTCGCGGGCCTCGCCGCCATGCCGCTGCCGGGCCGCGAGCCGGGCCAGATAGCGCCGGGCAAGGCTGGGCCGCTGTTCTCCGGCCTGCTCCGCCTGTCTGTCCTCGATGGCGGCGGCCAGCTCGTAAAAACGCCGGGCCTCGTTGCGGCGCCCGCCTTCCTCGCACAGCTGCCCCAGACGCAGATGGGCATAGACATGCTCCGGGGCGTCCTTGATGCATTCCCGGTAGTAGCGGGCCGCGGCACGGCGTTCGCCCAGCTGCTGGCAGACCGTGCCCAGATTGTAATGGGTCTGGGCGATGCGCTCCTGCCGTTCCGGCCCGGCATCGCCCTTGTAGCGCAGGGCTTCCAGAAAATGCCGCCGGGCCTCGTGATAGCGGCCCAGGGCGGCCATGCAGACACCCAGGGAATTGCGGGCCAGCACGTTTTCCGCATCGGCCAGCAGGGCGAGCTTGTATTCGTCGATGGCACCGAAGACGTCCCCCAGCGCATAGCGGCGGTCCGCGCTGATGTTCAGGGCCAGGGAGTTGCACAGGCCCGCGCGCGGCGAGGGCAACAACTGGGCGTACTCCAGGGCCTTGAGGGCGCAGTCGGGCATCTCGCCCTTGCGGTAATGCAGGAGGGGATAGCCGGCAAGACCGGCCGAGACCGGCAGTCCGGCCTCTTCCAGCCGGGCGCACAGGGCGGCGTAGTGCGGCAGCAACGCCTCGGCATGGCTGTCCGCATGGAAGAATATCAGGGCATTGCTGCCGTACAGACCGGCCAGCGGCTCTCCGGCGCACAGTTCGGGGATCTGCCGCCATGCCGCAAGGCACTCGCCCAGCGCCGCTTCCTGCCGCGCGTCATGCGGGACATCCACCCGCACGATGGCCAGCACGAAGCGCCCCGTGCGTTCTTTCTCCTGGGCAAAAAGATGCAAAAAGTCCCCATGGCCGTAGATGCCCGCGCAGGAACCGTCCTCCAGCACGGGGACGCGGGCGCGCAGTTCCTGCACGCTCCCGGCGGGAGCGCTCTCCGTCTCCGCATCCGCTGCGGCCGCGCCTTCCTGTCCGGGCGTGGCGGGCCCATCGGCGGCAGCGGCCTTCCCGCCCGGCGTATGGGGATGCGAGGCCGCAAGGGAGGGCACTTCCAGCAGGCTGAGCCTGTCCCCGGCTTCCAGCGGTGCCGTGGCATCGGCCAGATGCACGGTCTCGGCCACGGAGTGGAATTCCCGCACCTGCAGGAGCACCACTTCGCCCTTGTACTGATTGCCGGAGCCCTCCTGTCCCGACGGCCCCCAGACGGCGAAGCGCATGCCTTCCCGGGCCTTGGCCTGGGCCCCCAGGCCCACGCGTACCCGCCCCTGGGGCAGGGCCCGGAGCACGGTACCGCCATCCTGGAGGATGCGGGCAAAGGGCATGACGCGCGGCGCCCCGGGCTGGGAGGTCATGCGGGCTGCGAGCCGGGCACGCTCCATGAGCATGCGGGCCTGCTCGAACATGGGCAGGCGCAGCTCGGCGCCTTCCATGTCCTGCGGGTACACGGCATGCCCGGCGCTCAGACGGGGACGTATGGTCCTGCCCGTCAGAGGTGCGGGCATGGCGGCCCCGGCCATGCGGGCCAGAGCGGCCTCGGCCATCTTCTGGCAGGCGCTGCGGCCGCTCACCGAGGGCAGCAGCAGGGCCATGCCGAAACGCCCCACACGGGCGGCCACCACATCCGACGGCAGCTCCTCCTGCAAGGCCTCGGCCGCGCGACGCATGAGCTCATCGGCAAAGCGGAAGCCCATGCGGCCCACGATCTCGCGCCCGTTGGAAAAATGCAGCAGCACCAGCCCCATGCACAACCGGTGCAGGGGCGAGGTCTGTCCGTCCCCCCGGGAAGGATCCGCGAAGATCTCGCGCACCCGGGCGGCCTCGTCCTCCATGGAGCCGTACAGCACGTTCTCCGTGGCCAGGCCGGTCACGGCATCCACGCGCGTGGCCTTGACCCGGGCCAGCAGCTCCAGACAAAGATCAGCGATGGCAGGCAGTTGCGGCAACAAGATACGGGCATCCCTTACCTTGACGCCGTGCAGCATGAGCACGCCCAGCAGGCTCCCCTGCCGGTACAGGGGCAGGAGCAGGCGGCGTTCGCGCGGCAGCAGTTCCGGCTGGCGCGGCGCGTGGCTGGTGGGGAAATACAGAGCATGGTGCGAACAGTGGATGAACTTGCCCAGCTCCTGCATCAGGAGGGCGTCCATGTCCATGAGGTCCCTGCGGGTCAGATCACAGGCGGAAGGAGCGGTATTCATGCCGCCAGTGTAGTTGTCCCCCCGGGTATTGTCTAGAAAAAATCAAGAAACGATGCCCGGGACATGCCCCCGGGCGGGCTTGCCCCCCGGACCCTCCTGCGCTACCTAGAAGAAAATCCCATTCGCAAAAGGAAGGATCCCATGCCGTATTCCGTCTATCCTCTGGGCCCGCTGGAGACCAACAGTTACCTCGTCTACAAGGACGGTCAGGCCGTGGTCATCGATGCCGGCGGCGATCCCGCCCCCATCCTGCACGACCTGCGCGCCAAGGGCCTGACGCTGGCCGCCATCTGCCTCACGCACCGCCACTTCGACCACATGTACGGTGTGGCCACGCTGGTCAAAGAGACCGGCGCCCCCGTCTACTCCCCGGTCCACGATGCCTGCCTGATCGGTACGGAATCCTCCGACGGCGGCATCTGGGGCTTCCCGCCGGTACCCGCCTTCGAGAGCCGCGACCTGCCCACGGGCCAGCAGGTGTTCGGCGGCATGGCCTGCACCGTGCTGGATACCCCCGGCCACACCCCCGGCGGCGTCTCCTATTACTTCCCGGACGAAAAGGCCGTCTTTACCGGTGATGCCCTCTTCTACCGCTCTCTGGGCCGCACGGACTTCCCCGGCGGCGATCACGACACCCTGCTGCACTCCATCCGCAAGGTGCTCTTCGCCCTGCCGGAGGAAACGGCCGTCCTGCCCGGCCACGGCCCGGCCACCAGCATCGGCAACGAACGCCGCAACAATCCCTTCTGCGGGGACTTCGTCTGATGCGCATCCTTTCCCTGCTGGGCAGTCCCCGCGCCAACGGCACCACCCATACCATGGCCCGCCTCATCGCCGGAGGACTGTCCGGCGGCGGACCCGTGGAGGAGATAGCCCTGCAGGAAAAGCACCTTCGTCCCTGCCGGGGCTGCCAGAGCTGCGCCGCCGCGCCCCATGTCTGCCCGCTGGCACGGACGGACGATGCCGAGGCCGTCTTTGCGGCCATCGCCGCCGCGGACGTGGTCCTCTGGACGTCCCCTGTCTATTTTTACGGCCTGCCCGCCCAGGCCAAGGCCCTGGTGGACCGTTCCCAGCGCATCTGGGCCGGGGTCGAGGCGGGGCGTCCCGCAGGCAAAGGCCCCGTCGTGCTGGCAGCCCTGGCGGCGGCCCGCCCGCGCGGGGAACAGCTCTTTACCGGCAGCCTGCTGGGTCTGAAATACTTTTTTGCCAGCTTCGGCGCCCAACTGGCGGATACCCGTACCCTCCGGGGCCTCTCCTGTCCTGAGGACCTGCTTTCCCGTCCCGACCTGTGTGCCGACCTTGAACGCTGGGGCCGGGACTGGGCCGTCCGTCTGGCGGAGGGCCGCCCGTAATCCCTGCCGGGCAGGATGCCGTCAGGGAGGGGATGCCGGGCCCTGGCCCGGATACGCCGAGGCACCGGACCTCTCCCCTGCTCCGGCTGGCCCGGCTGCTGGGACTCACCGAACACCGCTGTCCGGTCTGCGGCACGCCCGTGGATGATGGCGGGGCCGCCGTCTCCGGCCCGGAGGCCGGGATGCGGGCCCACGGGCTCTGTTCCGCCTGCGCCCGTGCCCTGGGCCCGTACGTCGGGGGGCGCTGCCGGGCCTGCGGGCTGCCCCTGCCCTGGCCTGCCGCCGGGCAGCCGCTGCTGTGTGGGGAGTGTCTGGCGTCCCCGCCGCCCTGGCAGGGGCTGGCGCTGCACGGCCAGTACCGCGGGGCCCTGCGCCAGCTCATCCTGCGCTTCAAACACGGCGGCAAACCGGCCCTGGCCTTCCTGATGGCCGGGATGCTGCTGGATGCCGCCTCCTGCCTGCCCCTGCCCGACGCTATCCTGGGCATCCCCCAGCACAGGGACCACCTGCGCCGACGCGGCTACAACCAGGCGCACGAGCTGGCCGTGGCGCTGGGGCTGTCGCTCTCCCTTCCCGTCCGCCCCGACCTGCTGTGGCGCCCGACGGACATCCCCCACCAGACAGGGCTCTCTGCGGCCCAAAGACGACGCAACGCCACCGGGAGCTTCCGGGCCGCCGACGTCCGCGGTCTGCACCTGTGGCTGGTGGACGACATCATCACCACGGGCAGCACCCTGCGGGCCGCCGGAGCGGAACTGCTCCGCGCCGGGGCCGCGCGTGTGGATGTCCTGGCCCTGGCACGTACGCCCCGGCCCTGAACCGCCCCCGGAAATGGCGCATGACAAAAATGGGGAAAATTGCTACATCTGCCCTATATTACCCATAAAATAAGGATCGAAGCATGTCACTGCCACGTGCCGCCCTGCTGGGCTGTATGCTGTCCCTGGCCGTCTCCCTGACTGTTCCTGCCCCGGCCCGCGCCGAAGTCACCCTGCTCATCCCCAGCCGTACCGTCATCGACGCTCCTGTCGAGAAAAAAGACGCGGAAGCGCAAACGACCAAAGCTCCTGCCGCCAAAGAGGCCCGGAACAACGCCGACAAAGGCAAGGATGCCCCTGCCGAAGCTACCCCCGCCGAGGAGGGCAAGACCCAGGCAGCCGCCCAGCCCGCCCCGCCGCCGCTCAATGCGGAGGTGGACATGCTCATCAGCCTGATGCGCCCCAGAGAGCATGCCGCCCAGCCCATGGACATGCCGCAGCTCTTCGCCGTGCTGCGGCACGATGCCGGGACCCGCTTCGTCAACGGGACGCCCCAGCCAGAACGGCGTGACCTGCTGGGCGACATGGAAGAGAGCCTGTACCTGGATACCAAGGCCTGGGGCGCCAATGTGGCCATCGACCAGCCCGGCCTTTACCAGTTCATCACCGAGACCCGCCCGCGCCTCAATGCGGAACGGCAATGTTTCGAACAGCAGTACGTCAAAAGCATCCTGCCGGTCTGCGGCGTGGAAGAGGGCTGGGAACGCCCTGCCGGTCTGCGCCTAGAGATCCTGCCCCTGACCCGCCCCTTCGGCCTGACCGCGGGGAGCAGCTTCACGGGCAAGGCCCTGGGGCCTGACGGTCCCCTGGTCAACGCCCGTGTGTACATGGACCGCATCCGTACGGAAAAAAAGACCGGTCCTCTGCCCTGGCAGCACGATCTGGAAGCCCGTACCGACGCCAACGGCCAGTTCACCTTCATCCCCGGGGCGCCCGGCTGGTGGTGCTGCGTGGTGGAAGTGCCCGGCCAGCCCCTCAAGGGACCCGACGGCCAGCCCACCCCCCTGATCCTGGGGAGCGTCCTCTGGCTGTACGTGGATGCGGCGGACCAGCCCGACAAGAACAAATAAGCCGGAAAACACACTTTTTTTAGCAGGTATTTCCCACGATTATCATCGGGCAGTTTTGGTCGTCCCCCCGGGAGAGCCTTGCGGGCCTTGCCTTTTTGCCCAAGCCAGCTATAGTACATGGTATTGAGAAAAGAAGCCTGAACGCATCTTTCACCCTTACGGAGATATCAATGAAGATCAAAGCTATCCTGACCATGCTCATCATGCTGGGAGGCGCCTGTATGTATGCCTTGCCCGACACGGCCGATGCCGCCCGTCTGGGCGGCGGGCGTTCCTTCGGCAGCCGTCCTTCCAGGTCCCAGCCCGCCCAGGCCCCCAGCGCCATGCAGCGCCAGTCCACGCAGCAGCGCCAGCAGGCGGCCCAGGCCCAGCAGCCCCAGCGCAAGGGTTTCCTCGGCGGTATGGGCGGTCTGCTCGGCGGCCTTCTGGCCGGTTCGCTCATCGGCTCCCTGCTCTTCGGCGGCGGCTTCTCCGGTGGCGGCATCATGGATATCCTGCTGCTCGGCATCCTGCTCTTCGTGGGCCTGAAGCTCTTCGCCCGCTCCCGCAGCAAGGCCCAGCCCGCTCCCGCCGGTGCCGGCAATGCTCCCATGGGCGGCATGGAGCCCCCCTTGCAGCGCAATGATACCGCTGCCGCCGGCTGGGACACCCTGAGCAGCCAGGACAACACCTACAACAGCCAGCCCGAAGTGGTCATCCCCATGCCCGCCGACTTCGATGCCGAAGAATTCCTGCGCGGCGCCAAGATGGCTTACAATCGCCTCCAGGCCGCCTGGGACAACCGTGACCTCAACGATATCGCCCAGTTCGCCAGCCCGGCCGTCATGGATGCCGTGCGCCAGCAACTGGCCGAAGAGACCGAGCCCAGCAAGACCGAGATCCTGCTGGTCAACGCCCAGCTCCTGAGCGTGGTCAACGAGGACAAGGAACAGCGCGCCCAGGTCTACTTCGACGTCCTCATGCGCGAGCGCCCCGATCAGCCCACGCCTTCCAATGTGCGCGAGATCTGGCATTTCGTCCGCGAGCTCGACGGCGGCACCTGGAAGCTGGACGGCATCCAACAAGTAGCGTAGTATACACAAAGAAGAACTATTACTAGTCACAAGGGCCGGAAGTTCTTCCGGCCTTTTTTATCCCCGCCCGGCGGGACAAGGAGTCCACATGGAATGTTATGTCCGCAAGCACGACAAGCTCGTGCGTCATCTTGATATGTGCATCGAAGAAGTCAGCCGCGAGTACGCCCGCGTGACCATGCCCATCACTGAGAACCACAAGAACGGCATGGGCGTGGCCCACGGCGGTGCCATCTTCTCCCTGGCCGACGTGGCCTTCGGCTGTGCGGCCAATGCCGGCAACGACCACGGCGTGGTCAGCCTGTCCACCACCATCGAGTATCTGCGCCCCGGTATGGTCAGCCCCCTCAAGGCCGAGGCCCGCCTGGTGCGCAACGGCGCCCACGTGCTCACCTACGAAGTCGATGTCTACGACGGCAGCGGCGCCCATGTAGCCAAGTGCCTGTCCACCGGCTTCCAGACCAACGTGCCCCTGCCCCATTAGCGCGCCCCGGGAGAAGATCCCTTTTTTCCGTGCGGTCCCTGCCCGCAAGGGAGCCTCCTTCCGGTAACGCACCACACTGAAACGCAAAAGGGGACGGCATCTGCCGTCCCCTTTCGTCATGGACATATCATGATTCAATTCCCCTGCCGGGCCGTTGCTTCGTCGATCTCGTCCGGCACGGCCCGCGGCAGCCTGTCGGCGGGCCAGTCGGGCAGGCAGGCGAAACGCCGTCCGTCCGGCAGGATGACCCGCATGGCATGCAGGTACATGGGGGTCCCGGAGGCACGCCCACGGGCCCCGTATTTGACGTCGCCCTCGATGGGATGCCCCAGGGACGAAAGCTGCGCCCTGATCTGATGGGTCCGGCCGGTCAGCAGCCGCACCAGCAGCAGGCTGCGCCGATCCTCCACACGCACGGGCCGCACCAGCAGCAGGGCTTCCGTCTCGCCCTTGTCCGGCGCGCCGGCCTGCCGGACATGCATCTGCTCCCGTCCATTCCCGGCCTCCTTGCGCAGCCAGTGCCGGAACAGGCGCACCCCGCTATGGGGCCAGCGCCCTTCCACCCAGGCCAGGTATTCTTTTTTCATCCGCCGCTCACGCAGGGCCGTGGTCAGCTCGCGCAGGACGGCAAAGCTGGCGGCCACCAGCAGGATGCCCGAGGTATCCTTGTCCAGCCGATGGACGGGCGTGGGCTTGAACGGGGCATCCCCCGCTCCGGCCGCCAGACGGCTGGACAGGCTGTCCTCATGGCCGGTGCCGGGATGCGTGGGCAGACCGGCCGGTTTGCAGAAGACCCAGAGGTCCCCGTCCTTCTGCAGGGGGCGGGGGGCCGGAGGCAGGGCCTGTACCCGCGGACGCGGCTCATGCCCCTGTTCCGGGGAGACCTGGCCCCCCGTGGCCTTGCTCCTGCGGCTCATGCCCAGGGCAAAGGGGGGCAGGCGCACGCTGTCGCCCGCGGCCACCAGGCCGAACGGTTTTGCCCGGCCACCATTGATGCGGACCTGACCCGTGCGGATCCAGCGATGCAGCAGTGACGGCGGCAGGTCCAGACGCCGTTGCAGGAACTGCAACAGCTTCTGCCCGCCTTCGCGGGGATCCACGATGACTGTATTGGGGTCGGGCGCTTCACCCATCATATCGGCTCTCCTCCAGGGATACCACGCAATCCTTGCGTTTTTCTATCCAGGCCTTGATGGCATGGCCGGAAACCAGCCGGCTGCCGTGCTTTTCGTGGAGCATCCGGCGGTCGGCCAGGGCAAGGACCTCCCGCAGGGAGGCCGCCTCTTCCGATCCGGAAAGGCCAAAGGACATGATGACCGGCACATTGCCGGAATGTTCGTTGTAATGCCGGAAAACTTCCCTGATCTTTTCCAGGACCCGTGCGGCATCGCGCAGGTTGCACCGGGGCAGCAGCACGGCGAACTCGTCACCGCCCAGCCGGGCCACGCAGTCCGTGGAGCGCAGCGAGCTCCGCAACAGACGGGCGGCCGTCTGCAACATGCTGTTGCCGGTGTCATGTCCCAGATAGTCGTTGATCAGCTTCAGCCCGTTGACGTCGCAGCTGATGATGCTGACCACCTTGCCCGGCTGCATGTCCAGCCGGTCCAGCTCGTTATGGAAATAGACCAGGCTGTGGACGTCCGTCAGGGGATCATACTCGATCATCTCGGCCAGGCGGTCACGTTCCCCCTGGGTGGTGGTGATGTCCGTGTGCAGCCCGATGAGACGCGTGGCGCGGCCATGGGCGTTACGCCGCAGGACACGGGCTCGGCTCAGGATCCAGCAATAGGTGCCGTCCGCCTTGAGCATGCGGAAGGACTGCTCGTAACTGTCCCCGTAACGGGGCGACATGATGACGTCCATCTGCCGCTTCAGGACCGCCGGGCGTTCATCGGGATGCAGCTTGTCCCGCCAGCTTTCGAAGGTATTGCCGAACCTGCGCTGGTCATAGCCCAGCATGGCGATGTACCGGGGACTGTAATAGATGGCGTTGGTCTCCATGTTCCAGTCCCACAGGCCGTCCCCGCTGCCGAACAGGGCCATGAAGGAGATCTCGCAGCTTTTGCTGGAAAGGGCCTCCAGCGGTTCTTCCCCGCCCCGCTGCACGAGGTTCCCCGTTACGAAGACGGGCTGCCCGGAACCGTCATGGCCCACGAGGGTGCCGGAGACCAGGAAATTCTTGCGGCTGCCGTCCGGCAGATGCAGCAGCACGCGCTCCACGAAGCTGCCGTCATGGTCACGGGCGTTCATGAGACGGGAAAAACGGCTGGAAAAAAAGCGTGCCGCATCGGGCCCCAGCATGTCCCGGATGGCCTGGCGGGGCAGACGCAGGACGCCGCTGTCGGGAAGGCGGAGCAGCCGGGCACAGTTCCTGTCCAGCGTGTACTCTTCCCGGGCACAGTCATAGATCCAGCGGCCTTCCCCGGCGGTCTCATGCAGCCATCCCCTGCCGTCCAGCCGGGTCAGCGCCCCCACCATCAGGCGGGGCGTACCGCAGGAAAACCGCTCCAGTACGATGGCACGGCAGCAGATGATGTCCTCGCCCACGGTCTGCAGGATCTCCATGGCGCTATCGGAAGAAGAGCGGCGCAGGCTGCTGAAAAGCTGCCGGACGCTTTCCTGCCGGTCAGCGGCAAGGCCGTCACAGAAGGCCCCGCATCTTCCCCGGTAAGCCTTCTCCGTCCTGCCGTGCAGCAGGCCGGCGGACTCCGGGTTCAGGACGATGCGGTCGTTGTGGACGTCCCACTGCCAAAGAGGATCCGCAGCATCCATGACACGGGATTCATACCAGGCAGCTGGCAAAGGTACATCACTCATAGGGTCCATCCGGGTATCATATATGATTTCTTATCAAAAGCGCATGGCGGGAGCAAGCCTTTCCCTCCCGCCATTCCCCGTGTATGACAGGGAGCAACGGGAACGCCCGTGCCTCCCACGGCACCGGACGCGCTCCCCACAGGAGGTCCCCCATGCGCTGCTGCGTACTGCAACATCTGGCTTTTGAAGATCTTGGGACATTGGCGCCCGTCCTCCGGGAAGCGGGCTGGACGATACAGACCTGCCATGTGGCGGATGGTCTCCCGGATGCACGGGACTGGCGCGATGCCGATCTGTGCATCGTCCTGGGCGGCCCCATGGGCGTCCACGACGGAGCGGCCTATCCCTTCCTTGTCCGCGAACTGGAACTCGTCCGCAGCCGCCTGGGCGAAGGGCGGCCCCTGCTGGGCATCTGCCTGGGGGCCCAGCTCATGGCACAGGCCCTGGGCGCGGCGGTATATCCGGGCAAGGCCAAGGAGATCGGCTGGGGCGGCCTGCACCTGACCGACGCCGGCGAAGCCTCGCCCCTGGCGGCTCTGCGCGGGGCCCCCGTGCTGCACTGGCACGGCGATACCTTCGACCTGCCGCCCGCCGCCACCCTGCTGGCCTCCACGGACATCACGCCCCATCAGGCTTTCCAGGCCGGAGCAGGCCAACTGGCCCTGCAATTCCATGCCGAGGCCGATGCCGCCCGCATGGAACACTGGCTCATGGGCCATGCCTGCGAACTGGCAGCCGCCCGTCTGGACGTGGCGGCCATCCGTCAGGATGCCCGCGACCTGGGCAGCCGTGCCGCTGCCGCCGGACAAGATTTCTTCCGCCGCTGGCTGGCCGGCGTCTTCACCGCCTGAGCCGCCCCCGACGCATCCCCACAGACAAGGAACATCGCATGAACGCCGAGATCATTTCCGTGGGCACCGAGCTTTTGCTCGGTCACACCATCAATACGGACGCCGCCCATGTGGCCCGCGCCCTTTCCACCCTGGGCATCGACCTGCACCATGCCTGCGTGGTGGGCGACAACGCCGCCCGCCTGGAAGAATGCCTGCGTGCCGCCCTGCAACGCAGCGACCTGGTCATCACCACCGGCGGCCTGGGCCCCACCAACGACGATCTGACCAAGGAGACCGTGGCCCGCGTCCTGGGCCTGCCGCTGGAAGAAGATGCGGACAGCCTGCGCAGGCTGCGGGAATACTTCGGGGACCGGCCCGTGGGCGAGAACCAGTACAAGCAGGCCTGGTTGCCGCGCGGCAGCCACGCCTTTGCCAACAGCGTGGGCACGGCCCCGGGCTGCGCCGCGCCTGCGGAAGGCGGCAAGCTGGTCATCCTGCTGCCCGGCCCGCCGTCCGAACTCCTGCCCATGCTGCATGACGGGGTCGTGCCCTGGCTTGCCCGAAAGACCGGGGCCTGCATCCACTCCAGCATGGTGCGCACCTTTGCCCTGGGCGAAGGCGATGCCGAACTGCGGCTGCGCGACATGACCGATGCCGCCAACCCCACGGTGGCCACCTACGCCACCGACGGCGAGATGTTCGTGCGCATCACGGCCAAGGCCGCCACTGCCGAAGAAGCCGCACGGCTGGTGGTCCCCGTACGCGATGCCGTCCGCCGTCGTCTGGGCGACCACGTCTATGGTGTGGACGTGGAAAATCTGGAAAGCGTCGTCGTGCCCCTGCTGCTGCAACGCGGCGAGACCCTGACCACGGCCGAATCCTGCACGGGCGGCCTGCTGGCCAAACGCATCACCGACGTGGCCGGTGCCTCGTCGGTCTTCCATCAGGGCCTCGTGACCTATGCCAATGAGGCCAAGACCCGCCTGCTGGGCGTCCCCGAAGAGCTGCTGGCCAGCGTGGGCGCCGTCAGCCCCGAAGTGGCCCGCTGCATGGCCGAACAGGCCTGCACCCGCTACGGCAGCACCTGGGGCGTCGGCATCTCCGGCATCGCGGGCCCCGGCGGCGCCACGGCCACCAAGCCCGTGGGCCTGGTCTACATCGCCCTCAGCAACGGCCGGCAGACCTGGCTGCGCGTCATGCGTCCCCACGGCCGCTACATGGGCCGGGCCTGGACCCGCCAGCGCGCCGCCAGCCACGCCCTGGACATGCTGCGCCGCGCCATGCTCGGCCTGCCTGTGGAGATGGAAGCGTAACGGTCCAATAGCAGGGAGCGGGAAGAGCGCCCTTCCCCAAAGCATCCTGAAAAGCTCCTCACGACAGCCTGAAGGCCGGCGGCTCGTCCGCAACGGACGACCGTGCTCCCGGCGTACCGCCCCCTCTTGGCCTGCCTCCCCCTTTCTTAAAACGATACCGCCCCGTTTGTCGGCATGCGCTGATGAACGGGGCGGTATGTCATGACGGGACGTTGCCGTCAAGCCGGGATGCCCGGCCTGACGCGGTCCGGGCTAATGTTCCAGGAACTCCACCACCTTCTGGCGGAATTCCTTGTAATAGGGCTTTTCCATCATCATGGCATGGGCGGCGCCGGGCATGATCTCCAGCTTGGAGCCGGAAGGCAGCTTGTCCATGGCGGCGCGCATGCTGTCGAGGTTCAGGTACGGGTCCTTGTCCCCGCCGATGACCAGGGTGGGCACCTGGATGGAAGCGGGATCGATGAGGGGCGTCTCCGCGGAGACCAGCAGGTCGCGGCGGCCGCCGTTGGGGCTGGAGTCCTTGTCATAACGCCAGCAGTTGGACTGGAACACGGCCACCACCTGCGGATCCACGATGCTGTAATCGATGGCGCCGTCCTTGGTGGTCTGGAAGTCGCCCGCGGCATGCAGCCAGGTATTGTGGTTGAAGGGGACCTTCACTTCAGCGGCGCCCAGGCCCACCATGATGGGCGCATACAGCACCAGCTTCTTCACCATCTCGGGATGGCGGGCCACGAAACGGCTGCTGGTGACGGTGCCCCAGCTCCAGCCCAGCACATCCAGCTTCTTCTGGCCGGAGACCTTGAGGATCTCGGCCGCGGCCGCAGCGGCATCCTCGGCGGCGTAGTCGGAATTGGGCATGAAGCCGTCTTCCACTTCCTGGGAATCGCCGTAGCCGGCCACGTCGAAGGTCCAGACGGCGAAGCCGCGCGCGGCAAGGTAGCGGGCCAGGCTGTAGTCGGCATAGTTCACGTCGAATTCATGCGAAGAATAGGTCAGGCCGTGCACCAGCAGGATCTGGCGCTGGGGCTGCGTCCCGGCCACGGCCAGACGCTGCAGGTGCAGGGCGATGCCGTTGCGCTCCAGCGGGAAGGTCTGGATCTGGTATTCCGTGGCGGCATCCGCGCGGGCCTGTACCGTGGCGACCTGAAGGGAAAAAAGCAGCACCTGCAGCATCAGCAGGCAGGACAGAAGTGAACGGATCATGGTTCCCCCTGTGTCCGCTCCCCGGAGCATCCCCGCAAGAGCGGCATCGGATGAAATGTGAAAGATGTGAGCTTTTGCGGCTGAAACCCCTTTGCAGTCGCAAAAAAATTTTATAGCATGGTTTAATATTTGTAAACAACGGCGTATTCAGTTTAATGCGAAGACGCCGGGAGGCACGCGGCTGCGGCCTCTTTTCCGGGAGGGAACATGCTGGATTTCTTGAACATGGTTTCTGGGTATGTCTGGGGATGGCCATTGATGATCCTTCTGGTCGGCACGGGCCTGTGGCTGACCTTTTCCCTGCGAGCCCTGCAGTTCAGTCATCTGATCCACGCATTCACCCTCATCGTCCGCAAGACCCCCGACAGGAAGGCCCAGGGCGACATCTCCAACTTCGAGGCCCTGATGGTGGCCCTTTCGGCCACCGTGGGCACCGGCAATATCGCCGGTGTGGCCACGGCCATCTACATCGGCGGCCCCGGTGCCCTGTTCTGGATGTGGATGACCGGCCTCGTGGGCATGGCCACCAAGTACGCCGAGGCCGTGCTGGCCGTGAAATATCGCGTGCAGAACGAGAACGGCACCTTCAGCGGCGGCCCCATGTACTACATCTCGCGCGGGCTGGGCTGGAAATGGCTGGCGACCCTGTTCGCCTTCTTCGCGGCCATCGCCACCTTCGGCATCGGCAGCATGGTGCAGTCCAATTCCGTGGCTGACGCCCTCAACCACAGCTTTTCCATCGCTCCCGGCATCACCGGTATCGTGCTCATGGGCCTGACCGCCGCCGTCATCATCGGCGGTGTGCGCAGCATCGGCCGCGTGACCGCCCTGCTGGTGCCCGTCATGATCGCCCTCTACGTGCTGGGCGCGCTGGCTGTCATCCTCATGCACATCACCGAGATCCCCGGCGTCCTGGCCATGGTCGTGTCCAGCGCCTTCCAGCCTGTGGCGGCCACCGGCGGCTTTGCCGGTGCCACGGTGATGATGGCCATCCGTCTGGGCGTGGCCCGCGGCCTGTTCTCCAACGAGTCCGGCCTGGGTTCCGCCCCCATCGCCGCCGCAGCCGCCCGCACCAGCCAGCCCGTGGTGCAGGCGCTCATCTCCATGACCCAGACCTTCATCGACACCCTGGTGGTCTGTTCCATGACCGGTCTGGTCATCCTCGTCACCGGCGTCTGGACGTCCGGCAAGAACGGCGCCCCCCTCACCTCCTATGCCTTCGAGACGGGCCTGCCCGGCGAACTGGGCGGCCTTATCGTGACCATCGGCATCATCCTCTTCGCCTACTCCACCATCCTCGGCTGGAGCTACTACGGCGAAAAGGCCATCGAATACCTGCTGGGTAACAAGGCCATCATCCCCTACCGCTGGGCCTTCATCATCTCCGTGGGCCTGGGGGCCTCCATGAAGCTGGATCTGGTCTGGACCCTGTCCGACATCTTCAACGCCCTCATGGCCTTCCCCAACCTCATAGGCCTCATCATGCTGACCCCTGTGGTCAAGACCGAGACACTGGCCTACCTGCGTTCCCTCAAGAAGGAACCGACCTCCGAAGGATAAACTCCGAAGCAGGAGATCCCCCCTCCTCCTGCCTGCTCCATCACACAGCGGTATCCGTCATATCCTGCCGCTGTCCGCTGACCGGAAAGCCCCTGCCCTGCGGGGGCTTTCTTCTGTCCTGCGTCCTGCAAAGCCACCCAGGTGCGCCGTGCAGTGCCCCAGGACAAGGCAATTGCCGCCGGCTTTCTACGCTTTCAGCCCTGACGGCCTCTCCCCTGTCCCAACCCTGCTGCCCGCGGCCCGGAACAGCGCAGACCACACGCCCTGTCCGCTGCCGGCAAGCTGTCCTTGTTTTGCGGGGACAGCATGAGGCGGCACATGCCTGTGTCCTCCGTACGCCTGCCGCCCCGCATTCCTAAATATCCTCCATTCGTTGCAGCGCTCTCCAGCCTCCGGGCCCTCTTTTCCCTGTCCGCCATGTCCTTCAGGGCCCCGTGTCCCCTGCGGCCCGTGTCCCTCTCCGGGGATCCCGGAGCAGGCCTCGGGAAAAAGCGGCCCTGCCCCGCCTCTATGGGGAGATTTCCCCATGTCCGCTCTTCCTCCTGAGAGGTTTTCCTGGCCGTATACGGGGATGGGGAGCATTTTTGTGAAGAAAATAACGAATAAAAGCAGTCATCTGCACCGTATCTTCCGGCCACGGGCCGCTGATGGAGCCAATTTCAGGATTCTCCTGATACCGGCCGCCCCTCCGTGCGCGTAGGGTAAGGCCATCAAAAGGAATGCATGTGGGGCATCGCCCCACCAGACAGTAAAGGGGGATCACATGGCGCGCAACGCACTTGCAACGACGGCCCGTGCCGTCAAAGCCGCTGCCGGGCAGTGGCTCGTTCTGTTTTTCCTGACCTTCGTCCTGGCCTGTCCGGCCATCAGCATGGCGGCCGATGCCGCCGCTACGGCTCCTGCCGCCCAGACGAGCGTCGTCACCGTGGCCGATGCCCAGGATACGGCCGTGACGCCTTCGCCGGTGGCCGCCACCACGGGCGACGTGCAGACCGCCCAGGTCGTGGACAACCATCCCTGGTGGTTCTGGCCTGTGGCGCTGCTCTTCTTCTGCTTCATCCTCGGCATCATCGCCGTCATGGCCGGTGTGGGCGGCGGCGTGCTCTTCGTGCCGCTGGTCTCGGGTTTCTTCCCCTTCCATCTGGACTTCGTCCGCGGCGCGGGCCTGCTGGTGGCCCTGGCCGGTGCCCTGGCTGCCGGTCCCGGTCTGCTGCGCCGTAACTTCGCCAACCTGCGCCTGGCCCTGCCCGTGGCCCTCATCGCCTCGGCCTGCTCCATCGTGGGCGCCATGCTGGGTCTGGCCCTGCCCACCGACATCATCCAGACCTGCCTTGGCGTGACCATCCTGGGCATCGCCGTGCTGCTCTTCTTCTCCAAGAACTCCGTGCGTCCCGTGGTCAACAAGCAGGACGCCGTGGGCCTGGCCCTGGGCATGAACGGCGTGTTCCTCGAACCCAGCACCGGTGAAGTGGTGGACTGGAAGACCCACCGCACCCTGGCCGGTCTGCTGCTGTTCATCGTCATCGGCATCATGGCCGGCATGTTCGGCCTGGGCGCCGGCTGGGCCAACGTGCCCGTGCTCAACCTGCTCATGGGCGTGCCGCTGAAGGTCAGCGTGGGTACCTCCAAGTTCCTGCTCTCCATCACCGATACTTCCGCCGCCTGGGTCTACCTGAACCAGGGCTGCGTGATCCCGCTGATGGCCATCCCGTCCATCGTGGGCCTGATGCTCGGTTCCGTGGTGGGCGTGCGCCTGCTGGCCAAGGCCAAGCCCAAGTTCATCCGTATCATGGTCATCGCCGTGCTGTTTTTCTCTGGCGCCAAGGCGCTGCTGAAGGGCCTGGGCTGGTAAGCCGCCGGGCATGAAGGAGACAGAAAAATGAACAAGAATGACATCCAGGCTTCGCCCGCGCAATTGCGCTATGCCGATACTCTGTTCTATGGTTCCCTCATCGGTTTCGTGATCATGCTCATCACCTACATCCTGTACGTGACGGGCATCCTCACTCCGCAGATCCCCCTGGACGACCTGCCGCGCCTGTGGACCGGCAGCGCCGCCGATTACCGTGCCGCCGGCAGCATCCCGCAGGGCTGGGGCTGGCTGGCCCTCATCGGCAAGGGCGACATCTGCAACTTTGTGGGCATCATCATCCTGGCGGGCCTGACCATCGTCTGCTTCGCCCAGCTGGCGCTTTCCCTGGCGCGTCGCAAGCAGTGGCTGCTGTGCGTCATCGCCATCCTCGAAGTGCTGGTGCTTGTGCTGGCCGCCTCCGGCATCCTGGTGGGCGGCGGGCATTAGGCCGACGGATCACAGGCCGCGCCGTTCCTGCGCGGGAGGTCGCATGTTTTCTGCAATCAAAGCGTATTTCGGGCATCTGCTGGAAGTGCCGGACGCCGTATCACCAGCGCGTTACCGCTCACTGCGGCGCATCATGACCATCCTGATGGTCACGGTGTCGGTGACGCCGCTGCTGATCCTCACCGGCATCAACCACGCCCAGTACATGAGCACCCTGGAACGGGAGATGGAGAACCCGCTCTACGCCATGGTGCGCAAATCGCAGGCCTCGATGGAGCTTTTCCTCGGCGAGCGGGCCTCCACCGTCAGTCTGATCGCCCATGCCTACAGCTTTGACGACCTGACCAACGAGCAGACCCTCAACCGCGTCTTCCTGGCGCTCAAGAGCGAGTTCCAGGGCTTCGTGGACATGGGCCTGGTGGACGTGAACGGGCGGCAGGTGGCCTATGTGGGCCCCTACAAGCTCAAGGACGCCGACTACGCCGGACAGCCCTGGCTCAGCGAGGCCCAGGTCAAGGGCCGCTACATCAGCGACGTCTTCCTGGGACTGCGCGGCTTCCCGCACATGGTCATCGCCGTGCACCGCATGGAAGAGAGCGGCCGGGAGTGGACCCTGCGCGTGACCATCGACACCTCCCGGCTGGAACGCCTGGTGGCGGCCGTGGGCCTGATGCAGGATACCGACGCCTTCCTCTGTGACAGCCGGGGCGTGCTCCAGACCAACTCCCGTTTCTACGGCAAGGTGCTGGACAAGCTGCCCCTGACCCTGCCGCCCCAGTCCTTCGAGACCACGGTGCGGCCCTGGAAGGACGACAGCGGCCAGGATCTCATGGTGGCCTATACCAGCCTGGCGGGCACGGACTTCATGCTCCTGGCCGTCAAGCCCACCCTGGACATCTACAAACCCTGGACGGCCCTGCGCAGCGAACTGCTGCTGGTCTTCTGCGGCGGCATCGCCATCATCGTGCTGGTCTCGCACCTGCTGATGAAGCATCTGGTGGGACGCCTGCAGGCCAGCGACGAACGCCGCGTGGCGGTCTTCGCCCAGATGGAACACAACCAGAAGCTCTCCTCCATCGGCCGGCTGGCAGCCGGGGTGGCCCACGAGGTCAACAACCCCCTGGCCGTCATCAACGAAAAGGCGGGCCTTGGCCTCGACCTGCTGCACATGAGCGGCAACTTCGAGCGCAAGGAACGGCTCATCAGCCTGCTGGAGGCCATCGAGAGCACCGTGGAACGCGCCCGCGGCATCACCCACCGTCTGCTGGGCTTTGCCCGGCGCATGGAGGCCAACCGCCAGGAACTGAGCGTGCCTGAAGTGCTGACCGAGACCATGGGCTTTCTGGAACGCGGCGCCAAGAACCGCGGCGTGACCATCGGCACGGACTTTGCCGAAGGTCTGCCGGACATCGTGTCCGACCGCGGCCAGCTGCAGCAGGTCTTCCTCAACATCATGGGCAACGCCCTGGATGCGGTGCCCGACGGCGGCAAGGTGGACATCGCCTGCAGCCAGACGGCCGACGGCGGCCTGCTGGTGCGCGTCACCGACAACGGCAAGGGGATGAGCCCGGAAGTGATCAAGCACATCTTCGAGCCCTTCTATTCCACCAAGAAGGAGAAGGGCAACGGTCTGGGCATGTTTATCACCTACGGTATCGTGCGCCGTCTCGGCGGCGAGATCACCGTGGACAGCACCGAAGGCAAGGGCACGACGGTCAGCATCACGCTGCCGCTTACACCGCCGGAACGTCCTGTGGAGGCTTGAGATGGCACTGCGTGTATTGTTGGCCGATGACGAGAAGGAATTCGTGGAGACCCTGGCCGAGCGTCTGGATCTGCGCGGTATCGAGGTACGGGTGGCCCTGGACGGCAAGACGGCCCTGACCACCCTGGACGAGATGGCGGCCGCGGAAGCCCTGCCCGACGTGATGGTGGTGGACCTGCTCATGCCCGGCATGACCGGGGACGCCGTCCTGCAGCAGGTGCGCCAGAAATACCCCGGCCTGCCGGTCATCGTGCTCACGGGGCATGACTCCGTGGACGATTCCGGCGACAGCCCCGTGGCCAGTGCCTTCGCCTGCCTGACCAAGCCGCTGAGCCTGGGCATGTTCCTGGAAACGCTGGAAGCCGCGGCCCGTTCCGGCGGCAAAAGCACCGATCCGGCCAGGGGGGCGTAGCATGACCGATTCGCAATGCATGGGACGTCTGCTGGCCTCGGCCACCCACGACATGCGCAATGTGCTGGCCGTGATCCGCGAATCCGCCGGTCTGGCGCAGGACATGGTGCAGCTGGCCGCCGGAGCGGACAAGTCCGCCGACCCGCGCGTCATCAAGGCCCTGAAGGAAGCCCAGCAGCAGATCCTGCGGGGCGCGGCCCTGGCCGAGTGCATGGAGTACCTGGCCCAGGTCAGCCACAGCGAGAACGAGAACGCGCCCTGCGACCTGGCGCGTGTGGCCAGTACCTTCTGCCTCATGGCGGCCCGTCGGGCCCGCGCGGTGCAGATGGTGCTGGAATGTGCCGACAGCGAAGAACCCGTGTGGTCCGCCGTGCCCGCCCTGGCGGTGCTGCGTGCCCTGCTGGACATCTTCGACCTGTGCGCCTCCGTGGGCGGGCAGGTGAAGCTCCGCTTTTCCGCCGGTCGCCAGAACAAGGTGGAAGGCATCATCATCGAAGTCTGCGACGGCGCCAATCGCGACATGGCCCTGGCGGCCCTCACGGGCAGCCCCCTGCTCAACGCCCGGCCCCGGCCCGGCTGGCAGGCCCTGCTGATGCCCTGGCGCGATCCGGCACAACGCTTTTTCCTCTCCATTTCCGCCTGCGGGAGTGAAGACTAGAACGACATTTTTCCCGGCATCACCGGGTGAAGGAGAATGGCATGAGCAAGGAAGAGATCAAGATTCTGCTGGTAGACGACGAAAAACAGTTTGTGGACACGCTTGCCGAGCGCCTTGCCATGCGCGGTTTTTCAGCGCGCGTGGCCTATGACGGCCCGCAGGCCCTCAAAGCCGTTGAAGAGCCCACCGACGTCATCGTCCTGGACCTGCGCATGCCCGGCATGGACGGTTTCGAAGTGCTGCGCAGCGTCAAGAAGAGCAACCCCCAGGTGCAGGTCATCATCCTGACCGGTCACGGCGGTGATGCCGAAGAACAGACGGCCTACCGCATGGGCGCCTACAACTTCCTCAAGAAACCCATGGACATCGACGAGCTGCTGAACAGCATCCGCATGGCCTACCGCGACAAGGTGGAGAACGCCATGGTGGCTGTCAGCCTGGCCGAAGGCGGCGACTTTGATGCCGCCCAGGATGTCCTCAACGAAAAAGACCTCCTGGCCGAGCACAAGCTTTAGGCCGCCATTGCCCCTGTCCGGCGGGGCTGCCGCCGGACAGGAAAGATCCCGCACGCTCCGGGCGTGCATCATGTTGACGCATTGTCGCAAGGGGGAAAGACGTCATGCGTGTACTCATCGTCGACGACGAACAGGCATTTGCCGAACCGCTGGCACAGCGCCTGGAGCTGCGCGGTATCGAGGCTGCCGTGGCCGGCGATGCGGAAACGGCCCTGGGCATGCTCTCCCGGCAGGAATGGGATCTGGTCTTCCTGGATGTCTGCCTGCCGGGCATGGATGGCGTCTCCCTGCTCAAGCTTTTGCAGGAACATGAACCGCGCCCCGATGTGGTCATGCTCTCCGGCGCCACGGAGATGAGCCAGGCGGTCAAGGCCATGCGGCGCGGCGCGCTCAACTGGCTGGCCAAGCCCGTTTCCCTGGACGCGGTGCTGGAAGAATGCCGCAAGGCCCGGGAGCGGGCCGAATCCCGGCGTCAGGCCCGGCGCCTGGCCGAAGAGGCCCGCCTGCGCAGTCTGGGCCGCATCGCCGAAGGCGTGGCCCACGAAGTCAACAATCCCCTGAACATCATCGTCCAGGCCGCGGGCCTCATGGGCGACAGCCTGGACAGCCCCGAGGCCGAGGCCCTGCCCGACATCGAGGACCTGCGCGAGTCCCTCAAGGCCATCGTGACCCAGAGCATGCGCGTGCGCGAGATCACCCGCAAGCTGCTCATGGCCGGTGTGGGCCTGGATCCCCGCAGCGCACCCATGGACGTGCAGGCCGTGGTCTCCCGTGTCCTGACCCTGCTGCAGGGCCGCATGGACAGCCTCAAGGTGACCTGCCGGCTGCATTTCCCGCCGGAATGGGGCGAGGACGCGCCCCGTCCCCTGGGTTCCGCGCTGGAACTGGAACAGATCTGCCTGCATCTGGTGGAGAACGCCCTGGACGCCATGCCTAAGGGCGGCACGCTGGACATCGGCGCCCGGCTGCTGCCCGCCGATGACGACGGCACCACCTGGTACGAGCTTTCGGTGGCCGACAGCGGTACCGGCATCGCCGACGACATCATGCCCCATATTTTCGAGCCTTTCTTCACCACCCACCGCCAGGCGGGCCGGGCCGCGGGCCTGGGCCTTTCCGTGGCCACGGGCCTTGCCCACGGTCGCGGCGGACAGATCACGGCGGCCAACCGTCCCGAAGGCGGGGCCCTGTTCCGTCTGCTGCTGCCCCTGTCCGTCAGCGAGAGCCGGAGCGAGGGCAACGATTGAGGCCTCCCGCACCGCATTTTTCCCAAAGGCCCCCTCTCCGGGCCACGGCCGCTCCGGCGGCCCCGGCGATCAGCCACACCCACACAGTCCCTGCAGGCCCTTCGGACCGGCAGGGGCTGCTTTTTTACGGACGACAGGCCGCGTTCGTCCTCTTTCCTCTGCCCTAGAAAAAAATCTTTTATTTTACCATGTTGCCCATCTCTTTTCGGATGGTCCCAACAAATTCGCCCGCAAGGCATTTTTTTCTTTTCAAACGGCCTCAAGGATGCTACACAAGCGCAGCGTGTGGCGCTCACCCCGCTTTGAGGGGCCTTTTTTCCATCCTGTTTCTCCGTGCGCCATGCCCGCCGCCCCGTGCGGCCACATTTCCGCAACAACGGCCTGTCATGGCCGAAGGGAGACCCATGTCCTCATTACCCTGCATCGTTCTGGTGGGACGTCCCAACGTGGGCAAGTCCACTCTGTTCAACCGCCTGATCCGCAGCAACCGCGCCATCACCCATGACCGTCCCGGCGTGACCCGTGACCGCATGGAAGGCGTGGTCCGCCGCAAGGGCCATCCTGATTTCGGCATCGTGGATACCGGCGGCATCACCCTGGATGCCCATGCCATGGTCACCGAAGGCCCCGAAGGCATCCGCGGCTTCGAGTCCGACATCCTGCGTCAGGCCGAAGCGGCCATGAAGGACGCCTGTGCCGTGGCCTTCGTGGTGGACGGCCGTGACGGCCTGCTGCCCCTGGACGAATATCTGGCGGCCCACATCCGCCGCATGGGCCTGCCCACCCTTTGCGTGGTCAACAAGGTGGACGGTCTGGAAAAGGAAGACGAGCTGCTGGCCGAGTTCCACAGCCTGGGCTTCCCCCTGCTGCCGGTCTCGGCCGAGCACGGGCACAACATCCGCGCCCTCACCGAAGAACTGGCCGACCTGCTGCCCGATGATTACGAGGCCGAACACGAGCCCCCGGCCCTGCGTCTGGCCATGCTGGGCCGCCCCAACGCGGGCAAGTCCTCCATGATCAACGCCCTGGCCGGTGAAGAACGCATGATCGTCTCCGACGTGGCCGGCACCACCCGCGACAGCGTGGACGTGCGTTTCGAACGCGACGGCCAGGATTACGTCTTCGTGGATACCGCCGGGGTGCGCCGCCGTACCAAGATCACGGACATCGTGGAAAAGTATTCCGTCAACGCGGCCCTCAAATCCACCACCAAGGCCGACGTGACCCTGCTGACCCTGGACGCCACCGAAGGCGTGAGCCAGCAGGACAAGCGCCTCATGGACCTGCTGGATACCCGCAAGATCCCCTTCATGGTGCTGGTCAACAAGTGCGACCTGGTGCCCGCCGGCCAGCTCAAGCAGCTGCTGCAGAACGTGAGCGAGATGCTGGCCTTCTGCAAGCACGTGCCCATCCTCACGGTCTCGGCCCTCAAGGGCACGGGCCTGAACAAGATCCTGCCCATGGCCCGCAAGATCCATGAGGAGTGCGCCATCCGCGTGCCCACCGGCCAGCTCAACCGGGCCATGGAAGAAGTGCTGACCCGCCACCAGCCCCCGGTGGTCAAGCGCGTGCGCGCCAAGTTCTTCTATCTGACCCAGGCCGAGTCCCAGCCGCCGACCTTCGTCTTTTTCGTCAGTGACGCCGACCGCGTGCCGGAAAGCTATGCCCGCTATCTGGAACGCGCCCTGCGCCGCATCTTCGGCATCACGCATGCGCCCATGCGCCTGCACTTGCGTTCCAGCCACAAGAAATCACAGTAGATATGTGGCCTGCGGAGGGGATGGATTTGTGTGTCCATCCGGCAAACCGCATTGACAGGAATCAGATAAAGATGCAATAGAAAGGGCTTATACTGCCGCAAGGTAGACGTCGCTTTGCTGTTGTGCGACGCCCGGCAGTGCATGGAGTCTCTCAAGGAGGGAGAAAATGAAAAAGTGCATGACCTGGCTCATGGCCGCGCTGTGCAGCGTTGCCGTTGCGGCTCCTGCCATGGCCGCCGACACCATCAAAATCGGCGTGCAGGGCGCCCATTCCGGCGACCTGGCCTCGTACGGCGTCCCCAGCCTCAATGCCGCCAAGATCGTCATTGAAGAAGCCAACGCCAAGGGCGGCGTGCTGGGCAAAAAGATCGAACTGGTGGCCCAGGACGACCAGTGCAAGCCCGAACTGGCCACCAACGCCGCGACCAAGCTGATCTCCGACAAGGTCGTGGCCATCATGGGCCCCATCTGCTCCGGCGCCACCAACGCCTCCCTGCCCATGTATGAAAGCGCCAACATCATCAGCATCTCTCCCACGGCCACCACGCCTGCCCTGACCCTGGAAGGCAAGCACCCCCTGTTCCTGCGCACCGTGGCCAACGACAATGCCCAGGCCCAGCTGACCAGCAGCTACATCATCGAAGTGCTGAAGGCCAAGAAGGTCGCCTACCTGCATGACAACGGCGAATACGGCAAGGGCTTTGCCCAGCAGAACCGCGGCATCCTCGAAAAGGCCGGCGTCGAGACCGTCCTGTTCGAAGCCGTGACCCCCGACGCCGTGGACTTCTCCGCCGTGGTGCGCAAGCTGCGTCGCGCCAAGGCCGACGTCCTGGTCTTCGGCGGCTACCAGAACACCGCCTCCAAGCTGGTGCAGCAGATGCGCCGCGACCGCGTCAAGACCCCCCTCATCGGTCCTGACGGCGTGAAGGACGAGACCTTCCTCAAGATGACCGGTAAGGACAGCGAAGGCGTCATGGCCTCCTATCCCAAGGATACCAGTACCCTGGCCATGTACAAGCACGCCCGCGAAGCCCACGTCAAGCAGTTCGGCAGCGAGCCCGGCTTTGGTTACTACAACGCCTATGCCGCCACCCAGGCCCTCATCAAGGCCATCGAAGTGGCCGGCAGCACCGAGACCGACAAGATCATGGCCGCTCTGAAGAGCACCGAAGTGGACACCCCTCTGGGCAAGATGTCCTTCAACAAGGCCGGTGACGCCACCGGTCTGGGCCTGTCCGTCTACGTGGTGAAGGACGGCAAGTTCGTCGAAAGCGACCACAGCATCACTCTGCATTAATAGGATACTATGGCGCAGGGCGCGGAGGCATGGCCTCCGCGCCCTCTTGCCCGCTGCGCCCGGGTAAACCGCAGCCCCTGTAACGGCATGGACTTCCAGTACTTTATCGAACTTTTCTTCGGCGGCCTCACACGCGGCAGCATCTATGCCCTCATCGCCCTGGGCTATACGCTGGTGTACGGCATCATCGAACTGATCAACTTCGCACACGGCGAGATCTACATGCTGGGCGCCTTCACCGCCCTGCTGGTAGCCGGTGTGCTAGGCATCGTCGGTTTCCCCGCCGGAGGCATCCTCATCGTTGCGGCCCTCGCGGCCGTGGTCTGGAGCGCGGCCTACGGCTATACTCTGGAAAAGGTGGCCTACAAACCCCTGCGCGGCGCCCCGCGTCTGTCGCCCCTCATCTCGGCCATCGGCATGTCCATCTTCCTACAGAACTATGTGCTGCTGGCGCAGACCTCTGACTATGTCCCCTTCCCCCGCCTGCTGCCGGATATGGAATTTCTGGATTACCTGGGCAACATCATGGGCCCCAGTGATTTCCTGATCCTCGTCACCAGCACGCTGGCCATGGTCTCCCTGAGCCTGTTCATCCGTTATACCCGCATGGGCAAGGCCATGCGCGCCACCGCGCAGAACCGCAAGATGGCCCTGCTGCTGGGCATCAACGCCGACCGCATCATCTCGCTCACCTTCATCGTCGGCTCGGCCCTGGCGGCCCTGGGCGGCGTGCTCATCGCCTCCCACATGGGACAGGTCAACTTCGGCATCGGCTTCCTGGCCGGCCTCAAGGCCTTCACGGCCGCGGTGCTCGGCGGCATCGGTTCCATCCCCGGTGCCATGGTGGGCGGTCTCGTGCTGGGTATCGCCGAGAGCATGACCACCGGCTACCTGTCGGGCAACTATGAGGATGCCCTGGCCTTTGCCCTGCTCATCCTCATCCTCATCTTCCGTCCCGACGGCATCCTCGGCAAAGCGAAAGTGCAGAAGGTGTAGCCAATCATGATGCAATATCTTACAAAAGCCCTTTTGGCTGCCTGTTGGTTCATGCTCCTGACCTTCCCGGTCATGGGCATCAAACTCAACAGCGTCGACCAGACCGTGGAATGGCAGTTCGACAGGGTCATCCTGCTGGGCGTGGCCATCTTCTTCCTTTCCATGCTCTGGAACTGGTGTTTCAGCCGCAAGGCCCGCGGCATCCCGCTGATCCGCCTGCCTGAAGGCCTGGGCAAGGGCCTGCACAGCCTGGTCACCCTGCCCAGCCGCAATACCACCACCCGCCTGACCAGCCTCGGCCTGCTGCTGGCCGTCATGATCGCCATGCCTCTGGTGAGCTCCTTCTACCAGACCAACATCATGATCTCGGCCATGCTCTACGTCATCCTGGCCCTGGGCCTGAACATCGCCGTGGGCATCGCCGGTCAGCTGGTGCTGGGCTACGTGGCCTTCTACGCCGTGGGCGCCTATTCCTACGCCCTGCTCAACCAGGCGTTCGGCCTGGGCTTCTGGGCCTGTCTGCCCGTGGGCGGCTTCATGGCCATCGTTTTCGGCCTGGCCCTGGGCTTCCCCGTGCTGCGCCTGCGCGGTGACTATCTGGCCATCGTGACCCTGGGCTTCGGCGAGATCGTGCGCCTGGTGCTGCTCAACTGGACCAGCCTCACCGGCGGTTCCGGCGGTATCAAGAACATCCCCGGCCCCTCCTTCTTCGGCCAGGAGCTGGAGATCGCCGCCAACACCATCTTCATCTACTATCTGGTGCTGCTGGCCGTGATCCTGACCATCATCGTCATCAGCCGCCTCAAGAACTCCCGTGTGGGCCTTGCCCTGCAGGCCCTGCGCGAAGACGAGATCGCCTGTGAGGCCATGGGCATCGACCTGGCCCGCGTCAAGCTCTCGGCCTTTGCCCTGAGCTCCTGCTGGGCCGGTTTCGCCGGCGTCATCTTTGCGGCCAAGACCACCTTCATCAACCCCGCCAGCTTCACCTTCATGGAATCGGCCATGATCCTGTCCATGGTGGTGCTGGGCGGCATGGGCTCCATCGTGGGCGTGGTCATCGCCGCCACCATCCTCATCCTGGCTCCCGAATACCTGCGTGCCTTCTCCGAGTATCGCATGCTGCTCTTCGGCGCCATCATGGTCATCATGATGATCTTCCGGCCCCAGGGCCTCGTCACCGGTGAGCGCCGCCGCTACCGCATCACCGCCCTGCAGGGCGGCAACAAAGGAGAACGCGCATGAAACCCGTCCTTGAAGTCAAGGGCCTGACGCGTGACTTCGGCGGTCTGCGCGCCCTCAACGAGCTGGACCTGACCGTCAACGAAGGCGAGATCGTGGCCCTCATCGGCCCCAACGGCGCCGGCAAGACCACCTTCTTCAACTGCGTCACCGGCATCTACAAGCCCACGGAAGGCACCGTGCACCTGTACGGCGCCAACGGCGAGAAGCATCTGCTCAACGGGCGCAAGCCCCACCTCATCACGGCGCTGGGCATGGCCCGCACCTTCCAGAACATCCGTCTGTTCAGCGACATGACCGTGCTGGAGAACGTGATGATCGGCCGCCATTGCCGCACCAAGGCCGGCATCTGGGGCGCGCTGACCCGCAACCCCGCCACCCGCCGTGAAGAGCAGGAATCCATCGACATCTCCTACAGCCTGCTGGAGACCGTGCACCTGCAGGACCTGTGGAACGAAAAGGCCTGCAACCTGGCCTACGGTGCCCAGCGCCGTCTGGAGATCGCCCGCGCCCTGGCCACCGAGCCCCGCATGCTGCTGCTGGACGAACCCGCCGCCGGCATGAACCCGCAGGAGACCAACGAGCTCAAGGATCTGGTGCTCCAGATCCGCGCGGACCGGGATCTTTCCATCCTGCTCATCGAGCACGACATGGGCATGGTCATGTCCCTGTCCGACCGCATCTATGTCATGGAATACGGTTCGCGCATCGCTGCCGGCACTCCCGCGGAAGTGCGCAGCAACCCGCGCGTCATTCAGGCCTATCTGGGAGAAAGCGAAGATGCTTGAAGTCAAGGGCATTGATACCTATTACGGCAACATCCAGGCCCTGCGCGACGTTTCCCTGCGCGTGGATGACGGCGAGATCGTGACCCTCATCGGTGCCAACGGCGCCGGCAAGTCCACCACGCTCATGACCATCTGCGGCATCAACCGGCCGCGCAAGGGCGAGATCCTCTGGAACGGCGAGCCCATCCACGAGCTGCCTCCGCACGAGATCGTGCGCCTGGGCATCTCGCAGGTGCCCGAAGGCCGCCTCATCTTCCCCGACCTGAGCGTGCGCGAGAACCTCGACCTAGGCGCCTTCCTGCGTAACGACGTGCAGGGCATCAAGGAAGACATGGACTATGTGTTCGACCTCTTCCCCATCCTGGCCCAGCGCCGCAAGCAGACCGGCGGCACCCTGTCCGGCGGCGAACAGCAGATGCTGGCCATCAGCCGCGCCCTCATGGCCCGGCCCAAGCTGCTCCTGCTGGACGAACCCTCGCTGGGTCTTGCGCCCATCATCATCCAGCAGATCTTCCAGATCATCCAGCGCGTCAACGCCAACGGCACCACGGTCTTCCTGGTGGAGCAGAACGCCAACCAGGCCCTGCGCATCGCCCACCGCGGCTATGTGATGGAGAACGGCCGCATCGTCACCAGCGACAGCGCCGAGAACCTGCTCAAGAGCGAGGACGTGCGTTCCGCCTATCTGGGCATGTAACATCAAGAGAGCGTGACTGCCCTGCCGGGCAGTGTTTTACGAGGGGAAGGAGCCGCTTTACAAAGCTCCTTCCCCTTTTTATCGTCATCGGAGCAGGCTTGCAGCACGCATGGCTCGGTAGCACGCTGGAGCTCTGCCAACAGTCTGTTATTTCTTGCATCTTCCTGAAGAGTATTCCCCACACGCGTGGGGATGAACCGAAAGGCTGGTGCCCTGACCGGCGGCAAAAAACGTATTCCCCACACGCGTGGGGATGAACCGGCCCCGGCGCAGAGCAGCCCCACAAGGGCCGCGTATTCCCCACATGCGTGGGGCTCTCCATGCAAAAAAGCCTCTTTCCGCATATACGGAAGAGGCTTTTCTACTATCATGGAAACAGGGACGAACCCTGCCGCGATGTGACGTTTTATCTTTTACTCCACCACCTTCGGCGTGCCCGAGACGGGCAGGGTACCGGTGCGGATGAAGGTATCCACCAGACCGAAGACCAGATCATTGCCGCAGAAATGCCCGCGCGCGATGGAGGCCCGGAACTCGGGCAGGCGCTCCTCGAAGCGGCGCAACAGGGCGGGCTCCAGGGTCATCATGTCGGCCTGCATGCCGTAGTTCAAACGTTCGAGGTACAGGGCGTTGAAGCACTGTTCCACCATGGCCTTGAGCGGCAGGCTCAGGATGGGCTTGCCCAGGTGCAGGGCCTCGGTCATCAGGGTGTGGCCGCCGCCCTGGATGACGTAGGAACAGCCTTCCAGCAGCTTGAGGAAGCCCTCTTCGCTCTTCTTCATGAAGATGACGTTGCCTTCGCGCCCTTCCGTCCGGTCATAGCCAAAGACGTAGCAGGGCCGGTCCGTGGCCTGCAGCAAAAAGTCCACCAGCTTGCGGTGCGTGGAATTGCTCTGGTAGACCACCACATGGCCGTCGTCACGGGGATTGAGACGCAGCACGCTCTCGCGCAGGATGGGCGGCACCACGCGGGCATGGTAGCGGGGCTGCACCGGCGGCGCATAAAAGGAGACCAGCAAATTCTGTTCCGTGGGCCGGAACAGATAGCGGGGCGTGATGCCCTGCAGCAGGTGATCCCACCACATGCGCGGCGGCAGCCAGCCATGGCGACAACAGGTGATGACGTGCTGATGGTCGAGGGTCAGGCAGTGCAGACCGGCCTTTTCGGCCGCACGCGGCACGAAGTATTCCAGGTCCGTCATGCAGACGTCGGGCTTGAACTGGTCGATAAGGCGCAGCACCTCATCCACATAGCGCCGGCGGTGCCAGAGCAGCGGGATGGCCTTGCGCACCGTGGCGCCCACATCCACCTGATAGTTGCGGAACACCGTGCCCAGATTGGGGATGCGGTGCACCCGGAATTCGGGTTCCAGTATCTTGGGGGCGTCGTCATTGGCCACGAACAGAAATTCGTGTGCGCCCAGACGGCGGGCGATGGTCAGCCCGCGCATGGCATGGCCATGCCCTGTCCCGTGGATGCCGTAAAGGATTCGCGCCATTCTTTCCCCCTGTGGTATAAACGCTAGTCATACCAACGGGCTTTGACAGCGTCAACCGCACACGTTTCCACGCGCGCAACTTGTCCTGCTGCCGGAAAAAACATATCTCTGCCGGAGGAGCCCACGCCAAGGACACGCCATGAACAGCCTCCGATACATCCACGCCGCCGACCTGCATCTGGACACCCCCTTCCTGGGCCTGAGCCGTACCGATGCCGGGGAGTCCCTGCAAGCGCAGCTGCGCGAATCCACCTTCACGGCCCTGCGACGCCTGTTCGACCTGTGCGAACAACTGCGGCCGGACTTCCTCGTCCTGGCCGGGGACATCTACAATCAGGAAGAGCACAGCGTCAAAGCCCAGCTGGCCCTGCGCGACGGCTGCCTGCGCCTGCAGGCCTGCGGCATCCCCGCCTTCTGGGCCCACGGCAACCATGACCCGCTGGACTCGCGGCTGAAGACCGTGGACTGGCCCGACAACGTGACCATCTTCGGCCCGGAGCCCGAGCAGCATGTGCTGTACCGGGACGGGGCCCCCCTGGCCGTGATCCACGGCATCAGCCATGCCCGCATCAGGGAGGCCCGCAACCTGGCCCACCTCTTCCACCGTCAACCGGAGACGGATTGCTTCCAGCTGGGCGTGCTGCATTGCAGCGTGGAAGGCAGCCCCACGCAGGACAGGTACGCCCCCTGCTCGCTGGACGATCTGCGTGCCGCCGGGCTGGATGCCTGGGCCCTGGGCCATGTGCATGAACGCCGCATCCTGTCCCGCCATCCCTTCATCGCCTATCCCGGCAACACCCAAGGACTCCACATCAATGAAGGCGGCCCGCGCGGCTGTCTGCTGGTCACTGCCGAGGCCTGTAACGGTGATTTCTCCTGCCAGGAAGAGTTCCTGCCGCTGGGGCCGGTGCAATGGCAGCGTCTGGTCATCTCCCTTGACGCTGTGGAACAGCTCGATGCCGTGGAAGACAGGCTGCTGGAGGCCCTGACCACGGCCACGGAGGCCGCTGACGCCTCCTGCACGCTCATGGTCGTGCGCCTCTGCCTGCGGGGACGTACGCCGCTGGACAGCCTGCTGCGCCGCCCGGAGACCTGCCGCGATCTGCGGGAACGCCTGCACCTGGCCTCTTTGCCCCTGCCCGTCCATATCAAGGATCTGAGTGTGGAGACGGCCCCCCCTGTGGACATGGCCGCCTGCCTGCAACGGCAGGATCTGCTGGGCGAGGCCCTGCGGCTGGCGGAAGGCCTCGAACGGCAGCCCGACGCGCTGGCCGCCTTTGCCGAAGAAGAGCTGGCGCCCCTGTTCCGGCACTGCCCCGCCGGGATGCTGGCCATGCCGGAAGGGAAGGAACTCCAGCGCCTGCTGGACGAAGCCCGTTCTCTCTGTCTGGACATGCTGGAGGAAAAGTGATGCGTCTCCTGTCCTTCCATGCAGACGGTTTCGGCATCCTTGCCCAAACGGGCGCCGAGGACCTCGGCCCGGGCATCAACATCTTTCTGGGCGACAACGAGGCCGGCAAATCCACCTGTCTGGCCTTCCTGCGGGCCATGCTCACCGGCTACCCCTCCGGACGCAAGGAACGGCAGGCCGGCCAGCCCCTGCGCGGCGGCCAGGCCGGGGGCAGTCTGACGCTGGAAAGCGGCCCCCACGGCCTGCTGCACCTGCATCGCCGTCCCGGCCCGGGCAGCGGCCGCCTGCAGCTCACCGGCCCCGACGGGTCCCCTGTGCCGGACAAGCTGCTGGAGCAGCTCTTCCGGGGCATCGACCGCCAGGTCTATCGCAATGTTTTCGGTTTCAGTCTGGGGGAATTGCAGCGTTTCGAGAGCCTGGACGACGAGGCCGTACGCCATGCCCTCTACGGGGCCAGCTTCGGCACGGGCCTGCGTTCCCCGGCCGATGTGCTGCGCGCTCTGCAACAGCAGGCCGATGCCGTCTATCGTCCGCAAGGCCGCAAGCTGCCCCTCAACGTCCGGACGGGCGTCTGGCAGGAGCTGCGGGCCCGCATCCGCCAGGCCGATGCCCAGAGCAGCCGCTACGACGCCCTGTGTGCCCAGTGGCAGCAGCGCAGACAGGAGCTGGAAAACCTCCGCCGCCGCAAGACGGAGCTGGAGACAAGCCTGCGCCGGACGGAACGGCGTCTTTCCGTCTGGGAACAGTGGCGGGAATGGCACCTGCTGGGGATGCAGCTGGAGCGCCTTTCCGGCCTGCCGCAGAATTTCCCGCCTCAGGGACGCGAACACCTGGCCCGCCTGCGGGAGCGGGAGGAGGAGCGCCGGTGTGCCGTACAGGCCCTGCGCGAGCAATGCGCCCGGACGCGCGACCAGCTCCGGGAGCTCTGTCCGGATCAGGCCCTTGCGGCGGCCCTGCCCCGCTTGCGTGTCCTGACGGAACAAAGCTCCACCTACCGGCAGGCCCTGACCGACCTGCCGCTGGCGCGTCTGCGCAAGGAACAGCTCTGCCGCCGCCTGCAGGAAGAGCTCTCCCGTCTGGGACCTGACTGGGATTGCGCCCGCATCCGGGCCACGGACCGTTCGGTCTTCGGCCGGGAGGAACTGGAACGGCAGGCCGCCGCGCTGGCGACCTGTACGACGGCCCTGCGGATGGCCCGCCAGCGGGAAGACGAAGCCGCCGCCGCGCTGGCCCAGGCCGAGGAGACCCATCAGGAACTCCTGCAACGCCTGGAGGCCCTGCCCGACCGCCGGCCGCCCCTGGACAGCGGACAGCAGCGCCACCTGCAACGCCTTCTGGAAAACTGGCAGGAAAAACAGGACGATCTCCCCCGCTGGCAACGACGGGAACAACGGGCCCGGGAAGCCTTTTGCCGTGCCTGCGCTCCTCTGCACCTGGAGGGAAACGACCTTGCCGGGCCGGAGCGCCTGCTCCGCCACAGGGACGAAGCGCTGTCCCTTTCCTCCCGCCTTGGGCATCTGGAAGAACGCCTGCGCAGCCTGCGGGAGCAGCAGGGCCACGCACGGCAGGAGCAGGAAAAGCTGCAACAGCGCGAGACGGCGCTTGTCCAGGCCATCGACCACCATCCGGCCCCGGAACAGGAAACGCTTGAACGTTTTGCCGCTGCCGTGCGGCATTGCCGTACGCTCCGGGCCGGGATCGCCGCCGAGACTGTCCGACAGGAAAGCCTGACACAGCAGGCACGACAGCTGGCACGCCCCCTGACAGACGGCAGCCTCCCCCTGCTCTGCATGGGCATCGTGCTCCTGCTCCCCGGTCTGGCTCTCCTTCTGGCCGGACAGTGGGCCCCGGACCTGATCCCCTGGCCCGAGCTGACCTCCTCGCCCTGGGCAGGCGGACTGGCAACGCTCTGCGGGCTCGCCCTGCTGGCAGGCGGCATGCCCAGGGCCGGGAAGGCGGAACATCGCCGACGGGAAGAGGCTGAACGCGTCCGGCAGCTACTGGAAGAAAGCTCCGGCCGCCTGCGGGCACAGCAGCACCGCCTTGCCCATCTGCCTTTGCCGCGCAGCACGGACAACGACATCCCCGATGCCGACGAGCTGGAAGCCCGCCTGGAAAAACAGCAGGGCTTGCGCCGCCAGCTGGATCAGCTCCTGCAGGAGCACGACAGACTACGTCAGGAACTGAGGAACGTCAGGCAAACACTGGCCCGACTGGCCACGCAGGAGCAGGAACTCCTTGCCGCCGTACAGGAAGAGGAAAAACGCTGGCAGGCCATGCTGCCCGCAGCCACCGCCACCGCTTTTGCCCCGGCAGCGGCAGGGCTCCTTTTCGAACGGGCAGCCACCGCCGCCACACTGGCGGAGGCCCTGCGCACGGCCGAGGACGATGCCGGACATGCGGCCTCTTCGCTGCAGCAGACGGAACAGGACGTGCGGGAACTGCTGGCCCTCCTCCCTCCCGATGCTGCCTGTCCCGGTTTGCCGGAGGCTGTCCGCCGGGGCCTTGCCCTCTGCCGGGAGGCGGAAGAGGCCCGCGCCCGGCATCAGCAGGCCGCTGCCGAGGTCGCGACCAGTGGCGGGTTGCTGGAACGTTGCCGCAAGGGACTGGAGGACAGCCGCTGCCGCACGCAGGAAGCGGAGCGCCAACTGGAGACGGCCCGGACAGCCTGGATCGCAAGCCTGCATTCTCTGAGCCTGCCGGAAGACCTGGCGCCGGGGACCGTCCATGCCGCCCTGGATGGCATGGAATCCTGCCTGCGCCTTGAAGAAGAGCTGCAGCAGGAGGGCTCGCGCCTGCAGCGCCTGCATGACGAGGTGGCAGCCCTGCGCGCCCCCCTGGCGGCCCTGCTGGAAGAGCTGGGACGGCCCGTCCTACCGCAGGATGCCGACTGGCTCCGGCAGCTGGAGATGCTGTGCGAAGCTGCAGAGGACGCCCGTCAGCGTGCCGCGGAGCAGGCCCGCCTGCGCCGATCGCTGGACCAACAGGAAACTGCCTGCCGCCATGCGGAAAGCGAGCTCGATGGCATCCGGGCCGATCTGGTCGCCCTGCTGCGTCAGGGAGAGGCCCGGGACGACAGGGACTTTTTGCAAACTGCGGCCCTGCTGGAAGAACGACGCCAGACGGAACAGCGGCGCCAGCTGCTGGAGGACAGCCTGCGTCTGGTGGCCGGGGCCCAGCCTCTGGAGGCCTTTTTGTCTTCCTTCCGTGAGGAAGCCCGGGAGGAAGAGGAACAGGCCCGCGACGAACAGCAGCGCTTGCTGGAGGCACTGCGTCAGGAAGAAGATGCTCTGGCGGAAGACGTCGCGGCCCTGGGCGTGCGCGTGGAAGCCATGCAGCAGGACGGGACCCTGGCCGAGCTGTTGCAGCAGGAAGCCGACCAGCGGGAGGAACTGCAGCGGCAGGCCCATGCCTGGTGCCGCCTCCGTCTGGCCCATGCCCTGCTCCACAGGGCCAAGCTGGCTTTTGAAAAGGAGCGCCAGCCCCGAGTCATCCGCCGTGCCGCGGCCATCTTCCGGGACATCACCGCAGGCGCCTGGCAGGACGTGGGCGCCGTCGTGGGCGATTCCAGCCTGCGGGTCATGCCGCCGCAGGGCGAGCCCGTCAGCCCGGAACAGCTGAGCCGGGGCACGCAGGAGCAGCTCTATCTGGCCCTGCGCCTGGCCTACATCCAGGATCACGCGGCGCAGGCCAGCCCCCTGCCCGTCATCATGGACGATGTGCTGGTGGACTTCGATCCCGGCCGGGCACGCCGCACGGCCCGCATCCTGGGGGATCTCAGCCAGGGGAGATATGGCCCCCGGCAGCAGCTGCTCTTCTTCACCTGCCATCCCCACACGGCGGCCCTGCTGCGGGAGATACAGCCAGATGCTCCCCTCTTCCTGCTGGACAAAGGACAGATCCGCCCTGCCAGAGCGGAGGGGGCGAACGAAGAGCCCGCACGTCCCTGAGGCACTGCCGTTCCCAAGCCACGCAACCCGGGAGGCCCCGGTGCCGGGAGCACCGGAGGGAGGAACATCCCGGCAGGGACGTCCCTTCCCCGCCACTCCGGTCATCGTGCGGCTTGCAGTACCGTTGAGCGGGCTGTTTTAGGCCGGTGCCCTGCCTAGCCGCTGCGTGCCCGTGCCCTGCGGCGCCGATACCCTAGGCCAGCCTGTTCCCTGATCGCGCCGCTGCCTGTCCGGCTTGCGCCCCGGCGAGGAACAGGATAAGTCAGGGCAGCCCTCAATCCCAAAGGAGCCCTTATGTCCCTTGCTAGCCGTGGCGCGGAATTCTTCCGCTTCTGCATCGTGGGCGGCCTGACCTTTCTGGTGGACTACGGCCTGCTGTTCCTGCTGACCAGCGTGCTGGACGTCCACTATCTCTGGTCGTCCGCCTGGGCCTTCATCGTGGCCGTCATCGTCAATTACTACCTCTGCGTGTTCTTCGTCTTCCATCAGGCGGCACGCAGCTTTGCCCGGCAGGTGGTCTTCGTGGGGTCGAGCCTGGCCGGTCTGGGCATCAACCAGGTCTGCATGTGGCTGCTGGTGGACAAGCTGGCCCTGCACTACATGCTGGCCAAGGTGGTGGCCACAGGCGTGGTCATGATCTGGAACTACATCATGAAGCGCAAGGCCCTGAGCTAGCACGAGCGCCCTGTCTTGCAGCCGTTCCTTTGCCTTTTCCAGCGCTGCCGCACCAACAAAAAAAGCCGGGCTTTTGCCCGGCTTTTTTCATCCATGTCTATTCGGTCCCGGCCTGTTCCCGCCGGGAGGCATCGCTGCCCTGCCGCAACAGCAGCGACAACATATTGAGCTGGATCTCGAAGGCCTGCCGGGCTCGCTTGCGCTGGCAGTCCAGGATCAGACCGGAAACGAAACTCAGCAGGGCCGCCAGCATGCAGAAGCCGGAGACGATCAGGGACGGGAAGCGGGGCACGAGCCCGCTGGACATGTATTCCCCCAGCACGGGCAGGAACAGCCCCAGGGAAAGCAGGGCCAGCAGGCAGGCCACCGACCAGAAGACCAGCAACGGCCGGTAATCCTTGAACAGGACGGCGATGGTCTTCAGGACGCGGAAGCCGTCCCGGAACGTATTCAGCTTGGAAAAACTGCCTTCCGGCCTGTCACGGTACTGGATGGGCATGGACGCGATGCGGAAATTGTTGGCCAAGGAAAAGATGGTCATCTCCGTCTCGATCTCGAAGCCCTGCGAAAGGATGGGGAAGGATTTGACGAACAGGGGCGACATGGCCCGCATGCCCGTCATGACGTCCTCGATCTGCCGGCCGCGCTTCCAGAACATGTTGATGCAACGGCGCACCAGCATGTTGCCGCTGTTGTGGAACGGGCGTTTGTTCTCCGTGAAATAGGTGGAGGACAGCCGGTCACCGATGACCATATCCGCGCGGCCTTCCAGCACGGGCGCGCACAGGGCTGCCGCCTGCGAAGCCGGATAGGTATCGTCCCCGTCCACCATCAGATAGCAGTCCGCCTCGATGTCACGGAACATGCTCCGCACCACGTTGCCCTTGCCCTGACGGGGCTCGGGGCGCACGATGGCACCGGCCTCACGGGCCAGACGGGCCGTTTCGTCGGTGGAATTGTTGTCGTACACATAGATGTCGGCATCCGGCAAGGCCTGCCGGTAATCCCTGACCACGTTCCCGATGGTCAGCGCCTCGTTATAGCAGGGGATCAGGACCGCGATCCTGTTGCCTTTTTTTTCAGTCTGCATGTCCACTCCTCGTGGCCTGTGCACCGTCGTCCGCAGATACCGGCGAACGCCGCAGCAACAGCCAGTCTTCATTCTCAAAAAGCAGGGAGCCGTAACGCAGCAACTGTGCTTTGTGCTCCACATGGCGCGTCAGCAGCAACGCAGCCTGCTCCGTGCGCCAGATGTCCATATACCCGGTGACATCGGCCGCCATGCACTGCTGCATGGCCAGCCAGCGCCGGGCCAGGACAGGATCGCCCGCATAATAGATGACGTTCCCGTCCTTGTGCACGGGAAGCAGGGGCATGCGGGCCGCAAAACGTACGGCCATGCAATCGCCGTCAGTGAAAACGATCTCTTCCGGTCCCGCCTGCGCGCGCAGGGCCCGCAGGGCGTCCTGCAATCTCAGGGAGCGCACCTTGAGCTGCCGGGCCTCCGCCGTATCCAGCCAGCTCATGCCGGTCATGTCCGCCAGGGCATGCCTGGCCGCCACCACCTGTTTGCCCTGTCCCAACGACAGCAAAACGACAGCCAGCAGGACGACGAAGCCCCGGCGCAGCAAGGGAGCGATGCCCTGCCAGTACAGGGACAAAAGGCAGGTCAGCAGCAGCCAGGAAAGCGGCACCAGGAAGCGTGTGCCCCGCAGGATCTCCTGGCTCATGTTCTGCCGCCCAAGATGGCGGGCCAGCCACATCTCCAGGGCACAAAGCACACAGCCGCCCGCGATGCCCAGCACCATGCCGGGCATGAGGCGCAGCAGGGTACGCACCGGCCCGGCCAGCTGCTGCCGCTTTTTGAACAGCACCACCGCCGACACAGCCGCCGCAGGGAAGAGCGGGACCGGGAAGATATAATAGCGCACTATGTCCGCAAGGCTCTGCCAGACATCATGCCAGTCCTTGCTGTAACGCAGGGCGCGCACCTCGGCAAAAAGGCCGCCATATTCGACAGGCGGCGCCGGAGTATCCGCAAGGAAGACCCTCAGGTATATAGCAACGGGGATCGCGAAGCTCAACAGGTTCAGCAGGCTCAGGCCCGCGTGGCGCCATGGCCTCCTGCCCTGCCAGAGCAAAAAGAAAGCCATGAAGAACATGGCCCCGCCCATGAGGGCACTGACCGTATGCACCAGCATGGCACAGCCTGAAAGCAGCATGACCACGGGCTGCAGCAAGGGGCGTTTGACCGCCGCACAGGCCAGCAGCAACAGGAATGGCCAGAGATCGGCGTAAAAGATGCGCGGCACCGGATCCGAACGCATGCTGCCCCAGAAGGTGCCGAACGCCCAGTGCACGGCGATGCCCATCAAGATCGAGAGCAGGACCGCCAGAGACGGACTGCGGAACAGGCAACGCCCCAGGATGTAATAGGCGAGGAAGTGCAAAAAGACGCCCAGCGAGCCCACACGCAGCATGTCCACCGCGGCGTTGTCCCCACCGGGGAACAGGCCAGCCAGGTCCGTCAGCAGGTTGGGCACGCCCGGATCCCGCGGAAAATACGATGCCACCGGGTCAAGGGCAAAGGCCGCGGGGTATTCGGCGGCCTCCATGATCTGGGCATAATTCTGCAGGTCACTGTCCATGCCGATGCCCTGGGGATTGAGCTCCAGCGTCCCCTGCAGGGCGCACCAGCAGAACAGCGCGGCCAGCAGGATCATAGCCAGGTCCGTGAGCCGGTATTTGCCATATTCGATATCTTTCATAGGCGCAGCCGTCCCTTGCTAAATGCCATACCACCGGCTCAGTCCCGGCGGGATTCCTTTTCCGCGGCCTGACGCCGGGCGGCCGCCAATTCCCGGGCACGCCGGATCAGGCGCTGGTCCATGCGCCGCATGATCTGGCGGCTGTGCGTCAGGATATACACCCCGCCCAGGATGCCCACGGCGCCGAAGGCCTCACGGAAGGCAAAGTCCTCGCCCAGCAGGGTCACGCCCAGGACAACGCCCACCAGCGGCATGATGTTGAGGAAAATGGCCGCCTGCCCCGCGCCCACCACCTTGACCCCCATGTTCCAGAAGATCATGGCGCAAACACCGCCTATCCAGACGATATAGACCATGCAGGCCAGGGTCGTACCGCCCACGCCATGCACGTCCAGCTGACCGGTCAGCGCGGCGTAGATGAAGGTGCCCGCCGTCCCGAACAGCCCGGCCCAGGCCGTGGTCGTCAGGGGCGGAAGATGGCGCATGACGCGGAAACCCGTCAGGGAATAGACGGCCCACCCCAGCTGGGCGGTGAAGAAAAGCAGGTCCCCCTTGTTGAAGGAGATATGCAGCAGCACGTCGATCTGTCCCTTGCTGACGAGGAACAGCGCCCCGGCCACGGAGAGCAGGATCCCCAGCAGTTCGATGGGCAGCAGGCGCTCGCGCAGGAAGATCAGGGCCACCAGGGCCGTCACGGCCGGAGTGGTGGTGGCGATGAGGGTGGCGTTGCTGACCGTGGAGAGCTGCAGGCCGGTGAACTGGGCGATATTGTTGAGCGCCACACCGGTGATGCCCATGAGCAGCAGGGCCGGCATCAGACGCAGCGGCGGCAGGAGCGGCAGGCCCCGCCAGCGCATGAGCGCGAAAAACGTGATGCTCATGAGCAGATAACGCACCGCTGTCATGGTGGACGGGTTCAGTTCCCGCATGGTGATCTTGACCAGCAGCGGCTGGGCGCCCCACAGGGCGGCCGTCAGGGCCAGCAGGGCAAAATATCGGCTTGTAGCTGTCGTCATGATCTTCTCCAAGGGCCTTACTGAGGACGCATCGTATCGCAAAGTAAAAGATTTTTCGAGACTTCCGCACGGCAGGGACCCGCTGGGGCCCCGGTCCGGCGCCGGCATGGAAGTGCCACGGCAACAGGCAGCCAAGCAGCACGTTTTTTACGCCTTGCCGGCCTCCTCCGCCGTGTCCTCCCCTCCGGCCCGTCAGGGGCATCTTTATGGATTAGCAAGCCCTTGTGGCTGGAGAAAATGCCGCACGTATCCTGCATTATTTTGATATGATTCGATCTTTATGTTTAAAAGGTAAAAATAATTGAAAACAACTTTCAATTCCATTGACATCAATTTTCAATCATGGCATCTTGTGCCCAACAAAACACATTACCACAGGAGCCACCATGCCGAGATTGGAAAACCTTCCCCAGACCCGGATCTCTTTCCGCCGCAGCGCCAACAACCTGCATATCGCCACTGGTGAGGATCTGGATCTGGAACAGGCCCGTGCCATCCTGAACCTCATGCGCTGCCACAGTAACGATTGCAACAAATTCTTCATCGACGTGCGCCACGTGACCTGCATCCAGCCTGCGGCGGCCGCCGTCCTGCGCTCTGCGCCCCAGGCTTCCATCGCGCCGCAGCGCATCCACTACAAAGGCTCCCGCGGCTTCGAGCTGGCGGCGAGCGGCAACAAGGTCCTCATCGTCCCTGAGAAGGCAAAGCATGTTTGCAAGGGCACCTGCCCCAACTGCCGCTGCAAGGACAAAAAGGCCCGCGCCAAGGCGCGGAATACGGCCCGGGCGGCCATGGCGTCGGGGGGCGCCGCCGTCGCCTGATGGATGTGAACCTCAAACAGTAAGGAAGAAGGTCATGAAAAAGATTTTTACCCTCATGCTGGCCGCCGGCATGCTCCTGGGGGCCGCCAGCGGCGCCAAAGCCATCGATTTCAAGGCTTCCGGCGAATGGCTGGTGGGCTTCGGCCTTGGTGACGGCAGCCTCATCAAGGACGTGGACAACAAAAAACGTCACCACGAGGATACCTTCAGTGCCGGCCAGCGCGTCCGCCTGCAGCTGGATGCCGTGGCCTCCGAATCCCTGTCCGGTACGGTGTTCTTCGAGATCGGCGACCAGATGTGGGGCCAGTCCGAAAGCGGCGGTGCCCTGGGCGCCGACTCCACCAGCGTGGTGAAGCTCAAGAACGCCTACATCGACTGGATGGTCCCCAATACCGACCTCAAGCTCCGCATGGGCCTGCAGGCCGTGGCCCTGCCCAACGTGGCCGGCGGCTCGGCCATCATGGACGGTGACGCCGCCGCCGTGGTCGCCAGTTACCAGTTCAACGAGAACGTGGGCCTGACCGCCCTCTGGATGCGCCCGCTCAACGACAACTACACCGGCACCAATGCCGACGGCGAAGCCTACGGCAACGGCCACAAGAACTATCTGGACAACATGGACCTCTTCGCGCTCATGCTGCCCCTGAAGTTCGACGGCGTGGAGCTGACCCCCTGGGCCATGTACGGCATGCAGGGCAAGAACGCCCGTTTCAATGAAGGTGGCGTGGAGACCGCCGACGGCGCCCTGAGCGTGACCCTGCCCGGCTATTATCCCGGCATGAACTTCGGCCCCGGCGGCCTCGGCCACACCGGCAAGGCCTACGGTTCCATGTTCTGGGCCGGCCTGCCCGTGGCCATCACGGCCTTCGATCCTCTGAACATCGAATTCGACATCAACTACGGCTATGTGGAAGCCATGGGCCGTTACGACGTGCTCAAACGCGGTGTCGAATCGGTCTTGGGCAACAGCAAGCGTGAAGGCTGGCTGGTCAAGGCCCTGGTGGAATACAAGATGGACTGGGGCACCCCCGGCATCTTCGGCTGGTACGCCTCCGGTGACGACGGCAACGTCAAGAACGGTTCCGAGCGCCTGCCCTCCATCGCCGGCGCGGGCAACTTCACGTCCTTCATGGGCGACGGCAACCTGGCCTGGGGCACCGGCTACAACTTCTACGACAACAATCTGACCTACGCCGGCACCTGGGGCATCGGCCTGCAAATCGCGGACGTGAGCTTTGTGGAAGACCTCAAGCACACCTTCCGCGTGGCCTACTGGGGCGGCACCAACAGCCCCTCCATGGTCAAATACATGGGTTCCGCCGTGGCCTGGGACGACACCACCGCCGCCCAGGACGGCCCCTACCTGACCACCAACGACGGCCTGCTGGAATTCAACCTGGTCAACTCCTGGCAGATCTACGAGAACCTGGAAGCCAACCTCGAGCTCGGCTACATCATCAACATGATGGACAAAGATACCTGGGACAAGAGCTATGTCAGCGAACGTAACTGGTCCAAGCAGGATGCCTGGAAAGCCCAGCTGATCTTCGCCTACACCTTCTAGCCCTCCCGGGGCGGGCCATCCGCCCCTCTCCCGCGCGTGCTTCTCCTTCCCGCGCGCACTCCGCCGCCGCTGTTTTTGCAGGAACAGCGGCGGCCTCTCTTTTCCGTCTGCTGCCCACGGGGCATGCGGCGCCATGGGCGGCAGCCGGAAGGCCCTCCTGTCTAGGGCAGACGGGCGTACTCCTCTTCGCTGACAGGCTCCAGCCACTGGGAGCGGCAGCCCTCACCGGGGACCTCCACGGCCAGATGCACGAACCAGCTGTCCCTGGCCGCGCCGTGCCAGTGCTTGACCCCGGCGGGGATGTGGACCACATCGCCCTCGTGCAGTTCGCGTGCGGGCTTGCCCCACTCCTGATACCAGCCGCGCCCGGAGGTGCAGAGCAATATCTGCCCGCCGCCGCTGACGGCCTCATGGATATGCCAGTTGTTGCGGCAGCCCGGTTCGAAGGTCACGTTGCCGATGATGACCCCTTCGGTGGAAAGCATGTTCAAATAACTGTTGCCGACAAAATACCGGGCATAGGCCGTGTTGGCACCGCCCTGGGCAAAAGGCCCCCTGTTTTCCTGCATGGTCATTCCCTTTTGTTGATCGTTATGCCCGGCCGGTATGGCCGGACTTGCGGACAGGCCCCACACCATCCCGACCGGAGATCGTCCGCCGTACCGCCGTCCCTGCCGCCCGTCCTGTCAACAGGGATACGGCTCCCGCTCGGGGACGGCACTTCTGGGGAGACAGGCGGCCTTTCCTCCGGCGCTCTTGCCTGTTCATGCCGTCTGCCCGCGGGCGCCCTTGGCGACGTCTTCTCTCCCCGCCGTCTTTTCGTTACACTGGACAGGCAGCCCGAACCGGAGGTCCTCATGGCATCCTCAGCCCTGTCCATCAAAGAAGATATCCTTGCCGCCCTGAAAGACATCCTGATGCGGCACCTTCCCGCACCGGAGATCCGCCCCAGCCCCATCGACGGTCTGGTGCTCGTCCGGCGGGAGGACCCGCCCGCACCTGACCGCTGTTTCGAAAGACCGCTGGTGTCCGTCATCGTCCAGGGGAGCAAACGCTCGCTCATCGGCTCGCAGGAATTCGTCTTCCGGCGGGGCCAGTTCCTGGTCTCCGGAATCGACATGCCCAGCTCGTCTTCCTTCTTCGATACGGCCCCCGGGCAGCCCTTCCTCTCCCTCTTCTTCTACCTGGACAGGCAGATCCTGACGGACCTCATGCTCAGGATGCGGCCTGCGGGCAAAGCCCCGCAGGAAGACGGCCCCGGCGTCGCCGTAGCGGATGCCGAACCGGAATTTCTGGAAGCGGTGCTGCGCCTGGCCGAGCTGCTGGACAAGCCGGAGCAGATCGCCATCCGCGCGCCCATGATCCTGCAGGAGCTGCACTATCTGCTGCTGATCGGCCCCCTGGGCCATGTGCTGCGCGGGCTCTATGCCCAGGGATCCCAGAACAGCCAGGTCTTGCAGGCCGTTTCCATCCTGCGCCGGGACCTGGGGGCCCCGGTACGCATGGAAAGCCTGGCGCGGCAGGTGGGCATGTCCCTGTCCACGCTCCATCGCCATTTCAAGACCGTCACCGGCCTGAGCCCCCTGCAATACCTCAAGCAGCTCAGGCTCCACGAGGCCCAGCGCCTGATGCTCATGGAAGACATGCGCGCGGCCTCGGCGGCCCTTTCCGTAGGCTATGAGAGCGTGACCCAGTTCAGCAGGGAATACAAACGCATGTTCGGCGAACCGCCCCACCGGGACATCCAGCGGAAGCGCACGCTTGCCCCCCTGGGCGAAGCCGGGGCAGGCGGCCTTTAGGACACCCGCGCCATCGGCCTGCGGGCCGGGGCTTCCTTCAAAGCGGCGGTCCGTCCCCGCTCAGGCCGTATCCTTCCTGTGCTCACGAGCATCCCGCAGCTTCCGCATATCCCGGCAGCAGGAACACCGCCGGGACACGCGGGGATGCTGATATGCCCAGGCGCCCTAGGCTTCCGGCAGCACGCTGTTGACGCAGGCAAGGGCGTTGAGCGTGCGGGGAAAGCCGATGCTGGGCAGCATCTGCAGCAGGGCATCCACCAACAGCTGCTTGCCGTTGCCTACGGCGGCATTGCCCTGCACATGGGCCTTGACCTGGGCCTCGCAACCTCCCAGCGCGCTGATGATACAGAAGGTCAGCAACTCCCGCAGCGGCAGATCCAGCCCCGTGCGCGTGTAGATGTCACCGAAGCAGAACGCGGAAAGATGGCGGACAAGGATCTCCCGCTGTCCTTCAGGGGCCGACGCGTGCATCTTGCTGATGGCGTCCCCGAAGATGCCGGTCTGCACGGCAAGGCCTTTTTCGAAGCGGTCTTCTTCCGTCACCGTGCCGCCTTCAGGCAGAGGCAGGGCTATCCCCGCGGCCTCCAGAGCGGCATCCGCATGGCGCAGGGCCGCTTCCGTCCGCGGGAAGCCGATATAGGGCGCGCACTGGTACAGGGCCTCGCGGATCTCTTCCGGGCGCACGCCCTGATGCAGGGCGGCCCGGGTCTCCTCCCCTATTCCTTCCGGTGTCTGGATGGCGGCCAGGACGACCAGCGTGATGAGGCAGCGCTGACGCGCATCCAGACTTCCCTGCCCGGCGATCTCGCCATATTCCAGGCGCTCCCGGATGGCCGCCAGTTCGGGCTCCGTCCCGGCCAGCGGCGATGCCCCCGTCTTTCCCAGTTCCTTCCTGTATGCTGCTGCTTTCTGCATCCTGTCCATATTTTTCCCCACGATATATCCAACGGTTGTGCCGGATACCCGGCATGAGAAGGACGGCCCGCTGCCGCATCCCCGGGAACAGGGGCCCAAGAAAAGGCCGCCTCGCTCCCCGCCGGCACAGCCCGGCAGAGCCTGCCACCGCAGGTCCCGGCCGGGAAACGGACCTTTGTCCCGTGCTTACCGGCATACGCCGCCCCGGCTGCCGGGTACAGACCTGTTCCTGGCAAATAGTTGCCCAAAACTGTCGCGGGCTGCTCCACGAAAAAGGGGACACCTTGCGGTGTCCCCTGCATATGTTTTCTGATGAGAAAGGCTGCGTGCGGCAGCCGGGCCCGATGGCCCCTAGGCTTCTTCGGTATCGCGCACCACTTCGAGGATGCCGGACTGACCACGGATGGCCTCGATGACATCATAGAGCTGCGTGGCGTTGCACACTTCCACGGTCAGGCGCAGTTCGGCCCGGCCGTCCACCAGCGCCCGCGAGGAAAGCGCCGTGATGTTGATGCCCTGCAGGGCCAAAAGCTGGGCGATGCCGGCCAGCACGCCGCTGCGGTTCTGGGCCAGGATGAAGATGCCGGCCTCGTAGGGCTTTTCCACCTCGCCGTCCCAGTGCACGGAGATGAGGCGCTCCGGCTCCATATTGGCCACGTTGGGGCAGTCCGCACGATGGACGGTGACGCCCATACCGCGGCTGATGTAACCGATGATGGGGTCCCCCGGCACCGGGTTGCAGCACTTGGCAAAGCGCATGAGCACGCCGTCACAGCCGGAGATGCCCACGCCGTCGCTCTTGCGCTTGGCGGCTTCCTTGCTTTCCTTGATGGTGGGCGTGGCCGGTTCCGCGGCCGCGGCATTGTCGGGATGCAGGACGGCATAGAGCTTGTTGAGCACGCGGCGCGGCGTGATGTGCGCATAGCCCACCGAGGCCACCAGCTCGTCCACGTTCTCGAAGTTCATCTCCTGCGCCACGATGGCCAGCTGACCGTCCTTCAGGGCGCGCGCCACATTGAGGTTGACCTTGCGGCCTTCCTTTTCCAGCATGTCGCGGCCCAGGGCCAGGGCATGGGCGCGTTCCTCGGTACGCAGGTAGCGCTGGATGCGGCTGCGGGCGCGGGCCGTCTTGACGATCTTGAGCCAGTCGCGGTTGGGGTTGCGCGAAGGATCGGTGATGATCTCCACGATGTCGCCGTTCTTGAGCGGCGTGCCCAGCGGCATCAGGCGGCCGTTGATCTTGGCCCCGGCGCAATGATGGCCCACCTTGCTGTGGATGTGGAAGGCGAAGTCCAGCGGCGTGGCGCCTTCGGGCAATTCCTTCACATCACCGGCAGGGGTGTAGACATAGACCTCGTCCTTGAACAGGTCCAGCTTGAGCGAATGCATGAACTCGCGCGAGTCCGCTTCGTCGCCCTGGCGCTCGAAGATCTCGCGCAGCCAGGAGAACTGTTCCAGGTCCTTGGAGTTGACCCGGCCCTTTTCCTTGTACAGCCAGTGCGCGGCCACGCCGTGTTCAGCCTGCCGGTGCATCTCTTCGGTACGGATCTGGATCTCGATGCGCTCGCCCTCGGGCCCGATGACCGTGGTATGCAGGCTCTGGTAACCGTTGGCCTTGGGCATGGAGATGTAGTCCTTGAAGCGTCCGTGCACCGGCTTCCACTGCGAGTGCACCAGACCGAGCACGGCGTAACAGTCGCGTATGTCCTTGACCAGCACGCGGAAGGCCATGATGTCGTGCATCTCGTCCAGGGTCAGGGACTGGGACTGCATCTTTTTATAGATGCTGTACTTGTGCTTGATGCGCCCGTAGACCTGCCCTTCCAGACCGTTGGAGGCCAGCAGGTCCTGGATGAGGGAGACCACCTTTTCGATGATCTGCTTCTCCACCACCTGATGCGCGTCCAGCCAGTGGTCGATCTGGTTGTAGATGTCGGGCCGCAGATATTTGAAGCTCAGGTCCTCCAGCTGGCGCTTGAGCAAATACAGGCCCAGACGGTTGGCCAGGGGCGCGTAGATGTCCATGGTCTCCTGGGCGATGCGGCGCTGCTTGTGGGGCTTCTGGAAATCAAGGGTGCTCATGTTGTGCAGGCGGTCGGCCAGTTTGACCATCAGCACGCGCATGTCGTGGCTCATGGCCAGGATCATCTTGCGGATGTTCTCGGCCTGCGCCTCTTCCTTGTTCTCGAAGACGATCATGCTGATCTTGGTGACACCGTCCACGATGTCGGCCACGTCTTCGCCGAACTTGTCGTCGATCTCTTCGATGGTGGTGCCGGTGTCTTCCACCGTATCGTGCAGCAGGCCCGCCGCCACCGTGGGCTCGTCAAAGCCCATGTCGGCCAGAGTATAGGCCACGGCCAGCGGATGGGACAGATAGGGCTCGCCCGAAAGGCGCGTCTGCCCCGCGTGAGCTGTGGCGGCGAACACATAGGCCTTCTGGATCAGCTCCAGATTGGCATCATGGTTGTTGGCCGCCACCTTGTCGAGAATTTCCTGAATACGAATCATAGCGTCCTGCCAGACGGTAAAAAGTTGACGATACCGGTTTTGTCCATGTTCGGCCAACTGTCCCGGCTTGTCAATGACGATGGCCCGGCTGCCGGGGCGAACAGAAAAAGGCCTCCACAGCCTGAGGCATGCGTGCTGCGGACACCCGGCGGCCTGAGGGGAACAGCTCCTTCTATCCCGTCCCGGCACCTCCCGCTCTTCCCTCACTGCCGCCGAGACGCCCCGGCCCCATAACAACAGGAGGCCGCCCCCGAAGGAGCGGCCTCCCGAAAAGCATCACGGTCTGCCCGTGCAGACCGACATCAGTCGTCGTGATGCCAGCCCAGGAACATCTTGTAGGCCGGGTTGTCGGTCTCATCCACATGCGGATACCCCATGCGGTCGACGCGGGTCAGGAATTCCTCGAAGTCCTCGCGCCGCTCTTCGGGGACTTCCACCCCCAGCAGCACGCGGCCGAAGTCCGCCCCGTGATAACGGTACTGGAACAGGGTGAAGTTGTAGGTCACGCGCATGGCGTCCATGAAATTGAGCAGGGCACCGGGCCGCTCGGGGAAGAAGAAGCGGATCAGGCGTTCGTTGTGCACCTGGGGGGCATTGCCGCCCACCATATGGCGCAGGTGCAGCTTGGCCAGTTCGTTGTCCGTAAGGTCGCAGGCGCTGAAACCGGCGGCCCGCAGGTCGTCCAGCACGGAGGCCACCTCGTCGCTGTTCTTGATGTCGATGCCCACCAGCACATGGGCGTTGACCGGGTCGGCGAAGCGGGTGCACAGCTCGGTGATGTTGCGGCTGCTGATGGCCTGCACCAGCTGGCGGAAGCTGCCCGCCTTTTCGGGGATGGTCACGCCCAGCAGGGCTTCGCGGTTGGCGCCGAAGCGCGCCCGCTCGGCCACATGGCTCAGGCGGTCGAAGTTCATGTTGGCGCCGCTGACCACGGCCACCAGGGTGGTGTCGCGCAGGTTGCCCGCGCGGGCATAGGCACGCAGACCGGCCAGGGCCAGCGCGCCGGCCGGTTCGGCCACCACGCGGGTATCCTCGAAGATATCCTTGATGGCGCCGCAGATGGCGTCCGTATCCACGGTGATGATGTCGTCCAGCAGGTCACGGCAGAGGGCGAAGGTCTCCTCGCCCACCAACTTCACGGCCACACCGTCGGCGAACAGGCCCACGTCCTTGAGCTCCACACGATGGCCGGCCATGATGGAACGGCGCATGGCGTCGGAGTCCACAGGCTCCACGCCGATGACGCGGATCTCGGGCCGCAGGTTCTTCACATAGGCGGCCACGCCGGCGGCAAGTCCGCCCCCGCCGATGGGCACGAAAATGGCGTGAATGGGGTCGGGATGCTGACGCAGGATCTCCATGCCGATGGTGCCTTGTCCGGCGATGACATCGGGGTCGTCAAAAGGCGGGATGAACACGTAGCCGGTCTCCTTGATGAGATCCAGCGTATGCCGCCAGGCATCGCTGAAGGACTCACCGAACAGCACCACCTGTCCGCCCAGACGGCGCACGGCATCCACCTTGATGGCGGGCGTGGTCACGGGCATGACGATGACGGCTTCGCACCCCAGACGGCGGGCGGCCAGGGCCACACCCTGGGCATGGTTGCCGGCCGAGGCGGCGATGACGCCGCGGCGCAGCTCTTCGGGGGAAAGGCGGGCCATCTTGTTGTAGGCGCCGCGCAGCTTGAAGGAAAACACAGGCTGCAGGTCGTCCCGCTTGAGCAACACGCGGTTGCCCAGGCGGCGGGAAAGGCTCACGGCCTCATCCAGCGGGGTCTCGACGGCCACGTCATAGACCCGGCTCAACAACACCTTGTTCAGGTACTCGCTATGATTCGACATGGAAAACATCCCTTGTAAAAACGGTGCGCCGCCTGCTCACGCCAGAGGCAGGCGGAATCTTTGGAGCATATACCCATTACACACGCCCCACAAGGGGCCGGGAGCCGCATTTCCGCAGGGCAGCGGCATTTCCGGCCACAGCCGTACCTGCGGAGTGACCTTCTATCCCTGCACCACGTTCCCGACCTGCTCGATACCTGCCGCGCGCATCAGTCCAGTCCGGCCCGCAACATGATGGCAGCCTCACGGGCATGGCCCCGGGCCCGACTATCTTTTCCCAGTACGGACCGGTATCTGCCGGGACAGCCATGTGCAAAGCCTTTCTCCCAGCCACGAAAAAAGACCGCCATCCCCAAGGACGACGGTCTTTTTACCTCAACGCTTTTCTTCTGCCCTCTCCGGGGCAAATGTCTTGCACTATGCTCTTGTCCCGCCCGCTACAGAGCCGGAACAGCCTGACGCTATTTTTTCAGGGCCAGCGAATCCACGATGGCCTGGGCCTGGGCATCCTCCACCTTTCCGGCCAGCAGGACGAGCACATGCCTGTCAGCGCCCAGAGCCAGCACGCCCCGCATGGGGATGTTCCCCGCGTGGCCCTGCATCTCGTAGACATCATCGGCCCGAGGGCGGACATCCGGGGCGTCCAGCATCTTGCGGTACTCCTCCACGATGTCGGCACGACTGCGCGTCCCGTTGAGACCTGTCACCAGGCTCACCATGATGCCGGCATCCGGGGAAAGCATGGTCACGGAGCCTTTGTCCTGGGCCTCGATGGTCCAGCCTTCGGGGATGTCCACCGTGAAGAAGCTGTCCGTCCCCAGGGGAGAGGCCACGGCGGGCAGCGCCCCCCAAAGGAGCCAACACAGCAAGATAGCGCAAAATCTCATTTTCGATCCGATACCTGTCTGGAATGCCGGACACGGTCTATCACGCTCCGGCAGTGTCTTCTTCATTACTCCGCCCCTGACGGCAGATTCTAGTGCCGCATGCCGAATTCCTTGCACACGGCGATAATGAAGGCCAGCATGAAGGAAAACACGGCCATGGCGCCGAAAACGATGGCGAGGATGCTCAGATTGTCCACAAAAGGCGATGCCATATTGCCGTAACCGGCACCGGACCAGGCCGAGAAGCAATAGCCGTAGCTGCACACGAACAGCACCAGGAAGGCCAGGGCCACGAACGCCAGTCTGTCTCGGGAGGCCAGGCGTGCCAGCAGGCTGACGCCCCGGCCCGGCAGATGCGTACCGGCCAGCCCCGCCGCCACGACTCCCAGCCCCATGACCTGCATGCCCAGCATGAGCAGCATGGCGAAGGTCACGAAGCTTTTGTTGGCAAAGGTCACGCTGCCTACGGACAGAGGACCGGAGAGCAAAAGCAGCACGCCCAGCAGGCCCACGCCCATCAGGGCCAGCGCCGGATACATATACAGCCAGTGCGGCGCATAGGTCAGCAAAAAGCAGAGGTGGCGCCAGCCATCGCGCCAGGTACGCAGATGCGGCGGACGGCTGCGGCCATCCTTGTCCAGCGTGGTGGGGACCTCGGCCATGCTGAGGCCGTACATAGAGGCCTTGACCACCATCTCGGAGGCGAACTCCATGCCGGTGGTCTTCAGGCCGCAGCGACGGATGGCCTCGGTATTGAAGCCCCGCAACCCGCAATGGAAGTCACCGATGCTGATGCGGAAGAACAGGCGCCCGATCCAGCTCAGGACCGGGTTGCCCAGATAGCGATGGAGCGGCGGCATGGCCCCGGGAGCGATCCCGCCCTTGAAACGGTTGCCCATGACCAGATCCACGCCCTGGCGCAATTTGTCCACAAAGACCTGCAGACTGGAGAAGTCGTAGCTGTCATCGGCATCGCCCATGATGGTGTACTTGCCGCGCGCGGCAGCGATACCGCCCAGCAGGGCCGCGCCGTAGCCTTTTTGCGCCACATCCACGACCCGGGCGCCCAGACTGCGGGCGATCTCCTGGGATCCGTCCGTGCTGCCGTTGTCCGCTACCAGCACTTCACCGTCAACGCCGGAACGTTCCAGATATGCCTTGGCCTTCATGATGCAGGTGGCCAGCGTCTCGGATTCGTTCAGGCAGGGCATCAGGATAGTCAGTTCACAGGTATCTTCCATAGTTTTTCCCCTTGATCGGATACGGCCGCACCGCATCCCCCTCATCACCGGCCAGATTGTGCCGGCAACACGATCTTTTCAGGCAACTCCCGTTCTCCTTCACGCCAGGCATCAAGCCGCAGGAGGAGCGGGAACGCCTCACCTTCGTACACCCCCAGCTCCTTGCCGTAGCGCGCCACGAAATCGGCGGGGACACGCCACAGGAGCAGATAATCCACCTTCTGCCGTCGCGCCGTGGCCCGCAGGTCGGCAGGCAGTTTGCCGCCAAGCAGAGCCGTCTCTGGTGTGTCGTGGGGATTAAAAGCAATGCCCTTTCCCACAGGCGCTTCCTGTCTGTCCGGCATCAGATAAAACTGGCAGGCATTCCCGTACTGATACTTCTCCTGCCCCACGACAAGCCAATATCGCGATCCCGGAGCTGACACCTGGGCCATGATCCCGGCAGCCTGCTCCATCTCTGCAATGGGGGCCGGCAATCCCACAGGACGCATGAAAAAAAAGACTGCGAAGCCTGTTGCCAGAAGATATGCCCCTCCCTTGACCATACGCATCGTCAAAAAAGAATGACAGCGCATACCGGATTCCAGGGCCGCCACGAGAGCGGTAATGAGGAACGGTGCTATGGCCACAGCTATATAGCGGTCATAGCTCGCGGCACGTCCCTGCTCCTCGGGCGTCATATACATGATGGTCACGTAGGCATGAGCTAGGATCCAGCAAAAGAAGCAGCATAAGAGTATGCCTAAAGAAATGTACTGGCTCCCCTGGAGGGATCTTTGGCATTTCGCATTTTTTTTGACAATACAAGATACGCTCAGAAGCAACAAAAATGCCGTCCCACTCACGACGGGAAGAGCACCAATATACGGAACAGAGATAAGATCCGTTAAAAAAAATGCCCGGATATACTCTGCAATGACCGTCTGTACAACGGCAAAATCAACAGTATTCGCCATCTTGTCGGCCAGGTGGGGCATCTTCTGCAAGACATGGATCTGCAGATACCAACGCCACAGGCCCCAGGCAAGGAAACAGGCTCCTCCCGGCAGGATAACGAAATGAAGCAGCTGGCGTATCTTCTGTTTCGCAGGTACAGCAAAGAAAATCGTCAGGGCCGCGGTGCCCAGGATACACAGGGCCAGCAGACAACCAGTCACTTTGCACAGGATCAGGACCGGCAACCCAACGAACAGTATCATCCGTGTGAGGGGCGTATCCTTGGCGAAGAGCAAAGCCAGTGCCGGGACAAGATAGAAGGCTGCCTGCAAACTTTCGGCATAACCAAAAAGATAGGAGAAAAAGCGAACCGGAGTCCCCAGAGAACGCAGCAGGCCGAACGTCAGCAGGGCACAAAAGCAGACCGGCCAGAACGAAAGGCCCCGTTCCCGGGCCAGATGGATGACGACACCCGTGGCGGAAAGCAGAACAGCGGCTTCGCCCAGAGCTATGGCAGGCTCCGAGAAGGTCCCCATGGGCTGGAGCAGGGCCTGCAGGATGGTGACCATGGGCGGATAGAGCAGCACCGAATCATGCCGGGGCAGGACGGAGCCCCAGGCCCAGAGACCGTTCTCCCCCACCAGATGCTTGACGAAGCCGCCCCAGAAGAATTCGTCCCAATAGACGAGCCTGGCCCCGGCATAATGCCAGGTGAACAGGAGCAGCAGGCCCGCAAACAGCAGGGAAGGCGCCGCCGTACGGAGATAATGACGCCGGGGGGCCCCTGCGGCGAACAGGGAAGCACAGACCGGCAGCAGGGAGAGGAAAGACAGGACAGCCACGGCAAGGCGGACTTCATGGTACACGCCCCCCATGGCCGCGAGGACCTGCAGCAGGGCCGTCACACAAACGGCCAGAAAGGGCGCGCACCAGGGCGCAGCCAGACGCCAGGCCAGAAAGATGCTCAGGCAGGTCAGTGATCCGACAAAAAACAAAACTTCCTCCTTGAGGGCTCGCCATGCAGCACCATGCAACCACGTTCCATCCGCCCGGATGCATAGCCGGGCCGGAGAGGGGTTGCCGGCAAATACGCGATGGCACGGCAAAGGGCAAGCCATGCCCTCCATAGTCGCAGGCCGGGCCTGACGTCCCACAGGCGACCGGGGCCTTCTCCGGCTTTGCTGCCGGGCCCCCTGAGCCGTACCATCCTGCGCGTTTCTCCTTCCGTGGAAGAACACGCTGAGCCTACCCTTCCCCAGACTTGCGGGCAAGCTCATTCTCGTTCTTCGGCTTTGCCTCCGCACCAGCATCCTGCCTGTACTGGGGAACATATCCCCCAGTCCTCCTTATGTCCGTGACAGGAAGAGGCTCTTCCCCCAGTGCCGGGAGCCATGCATCTTCGTAAGGAATAGCCCGTACAGCAGACGGACTTTCCGCCAGAAATGGAAACAGGGAGGAACCGTTGCCCCTCCCTGTCCGTACATCTTTGTTTTTGCGCCACCGCTTCTGTCGGTCCGGCTGTCTGTTATTCCTGACCGCCCTTTGCCTGGGCGCGGCTCTGGAATTTTTCCCTGTCCACCACCACACGCTCGTGGCTGCCCTCTCCGATGGGACCTGCCTCATCATAGGCGGCCACCGCAAAGGTCAGACCTCGTCCGTTGGCCGAGACCGCCGTCAGTTTCGCCTCAAAGCGCACTTTCATGCCGCAGGGGGTGGGCGCCATATGGCTGATGTCCACCCGGGTGCCCACGCTGGTCATGCCTTCGGGCAGGCAGGGGCGTATCGCTTCCATGGCGGCGCGCTCCATGCCCATGATCATCATGGGGGTGGCCAGCACCCGGACTTCGCCGCTGCCCACTGCCGCGGCCAGCATTCCTTCTTCCACTGTCGTTTCCCACTGCCCCATCATCCCGGCTTTCGGCATGGTCTCCATGATGTCTCTCCCTGTTGCGGATACGGATATCTCCTGTTCCTGAACAGGAACGGCCTTCCTGTCAAGCGGGAGGCCCCTGTGCACCGCCAGCCAGGCATACCAGGCAGTCACATCACCGCGCAGACGGTCATCGAGAAGGGCCAGAGCCGCATCACGCATCGGCTGCGGCACGCCACCGTAAAAGGCTTCGGCTATGCTCCCGGCGATGGCGGCCTGCGTATCGCTGTCGCCCCCCAGCCAGACGGCATTGCGCACGGCCTCCTCGAAAGAACGGCTTTCCAGAAAGGCGATGATGGCTTCGGGGACGGACTCCTGACAGCTTTCCTTATGGCGGTAGGACGGCCTGATCTCGGCCAGGGATCGGCTCAGGTCATAACCATAGCGGAAGGAGATATAATCGCGGATGGCGTCCCGTCCGGCACCGTCCCGGGCCAGGAATATGGCTGCCGCCGTAGCGCAGGCGCCCTTGATGCCCTCGGGATGGTCATGCGTCACGGAGGCGCTCAGGGCCGCATAGCGTTCCGTTTCCTCCAGGCTGTCACAGGCCCAGCCCACAGGCGAGACACGCATGGCCGAACCGTTGCCGAAAAGGAGTGGCTTGTTTCCTCCATGCCAGAAGCGACGCAGCGCGCCCTCCAGACGGCAGAGGAACGCCGGGCGATAGAGGCAGAGGCAGCCCTTCCCGCAGTTGCAGTTTCCCGGCTTCTCTCCCCCGCCCGACAGGCCATCCTTGATGACAAGCGCCGTTACAAGGCGCTGGCGAAGGCCGATCTTCTGGGGCTTTATCTGGACTGGCAGGCAAAGCACGGCAGCACCATCAGGCAGAAACAAGCCTTTATCCTTGCCTATCAGGGCGGTGCATGGAGCAAGCTCCTTGAGGAACTCGGCCCGCGCGTAAGCTGGAAGAGCCTGGAACGCTGGAAGCTGGAAAGGAAGGACTCAGGCGGCGTCCTGGCCCTGGCCGACAAGCGGGGCCTTGCCCATCGGGGCAAGAGTATGCTCACGGAACGGCACCAGACCATCATCCTGGGACAAATACTGGACGGAGACCGTCAAATCAGCACCTGCGCCCGCATCATACAGGAACGGTGCAAGGCGGAAAATCTGGCCGTTCCCTCGGACGATACCATCCGGCGCTGGGTAGCCAACTACTCCAAGACGTGTTTCAGCGACTGGACGTTGTGGCGCAACGGGGAAAAGGCGTGGAACGACCGATGCGCTATATCCATTCTTCGAGACTGGTCGCTAGTAGGCGTGGGCGACGTGGTGATCGCTGACGGCCATACGCTCAACTTTGAGACGACAGACCCGGATACGGGCAAGCCCAAGCGCATGACACTGCTCCTGTTTTTCGACGGCGGAAGCCGTTACCCGCTGGGCTGGGAAGTGATGGCGACGGAAAATGTGGCCTGTATTTCCAGCGCATTCCGCCGGGCCTGCATCCGTCTGGGAAAGTTTCCCCGCGTTGTTTACCTGGACAACGGCAAGGCGTTCAGAGCGCGGTTTTTCGACGGCTGCAAGGACTTCGAGCAGGCCGGATTCCTCGGCCTGTACCGTGACCTTGGCTGCGAAGTAATCCACGCCTGGCCCTACCACGGCCAGAGCAAGCCCGTGGAACGGTTCTTCGGAACCATGCACGAACTGGAAGAGCTTACGCCGTCCTATACGGGATGGGACATAGCCCACAAGCCCGCGCGGCTGCACCGGAACGAAAAGCTGCACCGCCGCCTGCATGAAAAGCTGGGCCGCCGCCCGCTCACGCTGGAAGAAACGTATGAGTGGCTGGCGTATTGGTTTGAACTGTACGCTTCCCGCCCGCAGGCCTCCACCCATTTACGCGGCAGGACGCCCGGAGAGGTGTTCGAGGAAGGCCGGGGGCCGGGCGTGGACATAGAGCGCCTCACGCTGCTGATGCTGCAAAAAGAAGTCCGTACCATCAGCAAGGACGGCATACGGCTGGACGGTCGCCTGTTCTGGCATGAAGCCCTGTTCAACCGCCGTCATCCGGTACTGGTTCGCTATGACTGGCAGCTCTCGCCGTACACGGTGCTTGTGTACGACTTGGAAGGCCACAGACTTTGTGAAGCCCGCGACCGTTACCATTACGGGATTGCCGCCGGTATCCATCCCGCCGCCCGCGCTCTGGGAACGGCAGAACAGCAGCAAGACCTCTCGGACGCCTTGGAACTCAAGAAGCGACAGGAATGCGCGGCCAAGGCCGGAATACGGCAGATGACGGAAACGGTCATTCTCCCGGAAGCCCGGCAGCGGCAGATTACAGGATTTCAGAAGGCCATTCCCGCCCCCGCCCCCATGAGAAAGTCTCCGGCACTCTCCGCCACGGAGAAGGCTGCCATCGAGGCCGCCAAGGCCGCCGGTGCTCAGGCCCGCGCGGAACTGGACGCCCCTACCTACGAACCTTCCATTTTCAAGCGGTTCCCGGACGAACCGGCCAGGTACGACTACCTGTTCACGGCCCTGCACGAGCGGGGCGCGGACTTGGTGCCGGAGGACGCGGCCTTCATGGAATATTTCGAGAACACCCCGCAGTTCCAGCGCAATTTCAAGCCGCTCTATGACGGCAAGCTGGAGCTGCTGTACAGACAAAGCAATATCGCAACGGCATAGGGAGGCTATATGCGAGACGTGATCATTCCCACAGACGCGACGGCGCGGTTCAACACGGCGGTGGATGCCGTAGTGGACGCGGGCCGGGGAACCAGCGGATTCATCCTTGCCCACGGGCAGGCCGGGCGCGGCAAGAGCGTGGCGGCTGACCAGTACCATTACCAGCGCGGGGGCGCATACGTCCGAGTCTGGGAAGGCTGGACACAGGCGGCGTTCCTACAGCGCGTGCTTTTTGAAGTGCGCGGCAAGAACGGAGATTTGCCCCGCATGAACGCTAACCGCTGCAAGCAGGCAATCGTGGAACTTCTGGAACGTGACCGCAAGCCTATTTTCGTGGACGAAGCGGACCGGCTGGCTATCGGGCGCATTGAAGACCTGCGGGACATCCTGGAAATGACGGGTGCGCCCATCATCCTGATAGGCGAGGAAGGTATTTTCGGGCTTTTGTCCGAACGCCGCCGTGTATGGAGCCGCGTAGCCCATGAAGTGGAGTTCGGGCCTATCAGCGCGGCGGAAGTGGCCATGTACGCCATGAAGGCGGCAGCGCTGGACATACCGCCGGAACTGTGCGGACGCATAGCGGAACGGGCGGAAGGCGACTTCCGGCTGGTGCGCAACATGATGCTTCTGCTCGAAAAGGCGGCGAAGGCGGCGGAAAACTTCACTGTGGACGGACCGATGCTGGATACCGTTATTTCCGCGCGCTCCTGGCGACGCAAGTAGGAGGCCCTTCATGGATACCCGCAAGGAAGTCAGCAAGGAAGCGGTGCGCGCGGCGTTGCAAGCCCTGGGAGAAGGCGGAAAGGAAATCAGCTACCGCCTTGTGTACGAAGCGCTGGGGCTGGAAAACGACGCGGAACAGGCCGTTGTGCGCAGCCGCATTTCCGACATGACGCGGCACGGGGAAGTCAAACGGACGCGCACCGGCTGTTTCACCTACGACTTCAAACATCGTCCCCGCGAGGCAAAGAGTTATGAAGCCCTGTGGCGTTTTGTCCGTAAGGCCAAGCCAGGCTGGAGCATATCGGAATGCGCAATGATGACGCGCATTTCGTACACGCAGGCGCTGCGTTACTGCAACTGGCTGGCGGAGGAAGGCTTCATAGCGAGGGCTGGCAGAGATGATCGGAACGCCGTCACCTGGCGGGCCACGGTAAAGGCGGACAAGAACCCGGAAACGCCGTATCCGCCTCTGCGGGAAACAGACCCCTTTGCGCGGGAGCGTGCGGCGGCGGCCACCATCGCCCGGCTTCTGCTCTGCGCCGACCCCTACGCAAAGAAAACAGCACAAAGCATTACGGACGCCTGCAAGATTCTGTTGGCACGGTTCGACAGAAACCGCACGGAAAATGAGAACGACAATATAGAGGAGAATGCAACATGCTGAAAGAAAACCTTTTATCCATTCTGGCCGCTCTTGGAGAAGTACAGGGAAACGCGAAGAATGAAGAACAGGCCGCCCTTGTACGCGGCTGCCGCGCAATCTGAGGGCTGCCGCCGAACAGGCGGAGGCCCTGGAAAACAACCTTCATGTGGTGAGCGTGGAATGGACGGCGGAAGAAGCGGAAATCGCCGCACCCGCCATGAATCTGCGGCTGGTCGCACGGGGCATCAGCGCGTCGGGCGTGTTCCCGGCAAGCTCCATCAGGGAGGTGGGATAATGGCACGTATCAAGCCCGACCCGTACATGGTGCTAGACCGGGTGCAGTGCGAAGGCGCACTGGCGGAAATGGCAGCCATCGACCGTAAACTTTCCGCCATCGAGAATGAGATGCGGGAAGCCGTGGACGGGGCGAAAGCCAAGGCCAGCCAGCTTGCCGGGCCATTGCAGGCGCGACGCAAGGAACTGTCGGACGCGGTGACGGTGTACGGCAAACTCAACCGGCAGGCACTGTTCATCAAAAGCAAGAGCCTCGACCTCGGATTCGGCGTGATTGGATTCAGGGCCAGCACGAAAATAGTCCAGATGCGCGGCGTGACAGCGGAAATGACACTGGAAAGGCTGCATCAATACAACCTTTCAGACGGTATCCGCACCAAGGAAGAAATCAACAAGGACGCGGCGCTGGGCTGGCCGGACGAACGTCTGGAGCTGGTGGGGCTGAAACGGCAGCAATCGGACACATTTTTCATAGAAATCAAGAAAGAAGAGGTGCCGGAAACAGTCTAGGAGGTAGGAATGGGGCGTGACCTGTACAGAAAAAGCGAACTGGAAGCCTTAGCAGCGAAGTACGCGCAGAACGTGGTGACGCACAAGGGGTTCAGGCCGGAAGACCTGCCGGAGATAGCCCAGAACCAGGAATGGAAGCAGGCAAGCCCCGGCCAGCGTGACAAGGCTTGCCGAACCATCCGGGATATGGCGCGGGCGCTGCTTATCAGGGCCGGATACAGCCGGGATATTGTATATCGAAACATTCCATAACTTAGGAGGACTTATGACAAAACAGGAACTTATCAAGGCAGTGGCACAGGCGGTGCGCACGGCGCATCCCGACAGGAACGTGAGCGTCGTCATGGTGGAAACCGTTCTGGACGCGCTGGGCGACGTGGCCGCCGCCGAACTGCTGGGCGGCGGGGAAATCCCGCTGCCCGGTCTGGGAAAGCTCAAAAGCAAAGATATTGCGGCCCGTCATGGACGCAATCCGCGAACCGGGGAGACGCTGGATATTCCGGCACATAAGGCGGTGACGTTCACCGCCTGCAAAGATTTGAAAGAGGCAATGAAGCCGTAAAAGCGAAACCGCCCGCCCACTTCCAAGGGCGGCGCGGTCGCCCGGCGGTGGTGCGCAGGGCCTGACGAGCAGCCATGAGCAAGAAAAGCAATCAGAGAGTCAATCCGGGATTGAACCCGGTTCGCAAGGAACTTGATGCCATAATCGGCAAGGGACACAACGGTTATCGCGTGTTTGAAGACTGGGTGGGGCTTATGTTTTATGCCTTTCAACGGGACGACCCGCCGTATCTGGAAATCATGGGGCAGTACCGCAATACGGAACCGGTGGGGCAAAGGGCGGCGGATCACTTCGCTAACGCCACCGCCTACCTTCTAGATTATATGCGGGCGACAAATGAGGAAACGCTGGGGCCGCTGTATGAGGAATACGCGGCGAACCATTACACCGGTCAGTATTTCACTCCGTCTTCCGTGGCGCGGCTTATGGCCAGGATAACGCAAATAGCACCGCCGGAAACGGGCCGTTTCAAGGTTCTTGACCCCGCCTGCGGCGCGGGAGCCTGCCTAATAGCGGCGGCCAAGGAACAGACGTTCGAGCAGAACGGACGGGCAATATTCGTAGGTCAGGACATAGACCTGAACTGCGCACGAATGACTGCCTTGAACCTCATGTTTTTCAATCTGGACGGGATAGTGCTGTGGGGCAATCATCTTGCCCTGGAAGTACGCGGAGCATGGGAAACACGGAGGAGCCTAGTCTGGGGAGGGAGCATCCAGACCTGGGATAAGGAACAGGCGGCACAATGGCTGCGCGGGCACTTTTCCGAGCTGGAGACGCCGCCGGAGCCAAAGAAGGATAGTACGGTGTGTGTCAAAACTGACACAAAAACAGTGCGAAAAATGGAACAGCTTTCTTTGTTCTAAACAGCGAAACGCCCCTGCGGGGGCGTCGCCGGAGCGTGGCGGCTCCGGCCTGACGAGCAGCCATGAGACAGAACAATGACGGAAGTAATACCGAACATTCCCAGCATGGAGCGGGACGGGAAAATTTACATTGGCGAAGGCGTAAAGTTCGAGCGCATCCGGCGTATCACGGGCTATCTTGTGGGTACAGTGGACCGCTTCAACAATGCCAAGAAGGCGGAACTTCGAGACCGCGTGAAGCATACCGCCATGAGGTAAAATCATGCGGAAGGACAACCGGAAATTCTGCGCGTCCATCAGTGTGCGCAACGGGGAAAAGCGTGCGAAGCTGGAGCTTTCCCCGGCTCCGTTGCACGGCGGCCCGGAAGGTTCTTACCGCGTGCGGCTGGCCCGGCGCTGGCTGGATACGGAAGACGGCGCGCCGCGCTTCTTCGACCGGGACGGAATAGCCCGTCTGGCGGCGGAACTTGCTCTGTGCAGGCTGGAAACGCCCGCCCCGGCCCCTGACATTCCCTACAACTCCCGCGTGTCTGTGCGGCGCGCGGACGGCTTTTTTGAAGGAACCTGGACGAACTCCGATCCGATTCTGGATTATACGGGACGTTGGGTTGTCAACGTCTCGCTGGGAGGAAAGCGCGTGTTCGTGCCGGTGGAAGATGTGACCGTACACAAGGAGCGTCGCCGTGGATAACCAGCACATGCGCCTTGGTTTGTATCGCAAGATTGAGATTGCCCGCAAGCAGCTTCCGTACATGGATGAGGAAGCCTTCCGGGCCTTGCTGCGTTCAGAGTTCGGCGTATCCAGCCGCAAGGATATGACTATCCATCAGCTTTCCCGACTGGTACAGCATTTTGCCGTGCGCTACGGCGTGACCTACACAGCGCCCGCAAAAAGTCGGAATGGTCGCGTGACTCCGCTAAGTCGCCCCGATTTTATAGAAATCACGGACTCCATGCCGTATGCGGCAGAAAAACGACAGATTCTGGCGATATGGCGCAAGCTGGGTTACTCCATGACTTCCCTGAATACCAGGGTCAAGCGTGCATTCGGCATCCATTACTTTGTCTGGATGCAGAACGGCGAGCAGATTTCAACGCTGTTATCGGACTTACAGCGTCGGGAAAAGTCTTTTGAGCGGAAGCGTCGGCATGATGACGGCCAGTGAGCTGAAAGAGGCGGTGCTGGCCCGCTATCGGAGCGTGTACGCCTTTTGCCGGGCACACCCGGAAATGAAGCGGGCAACAGTGTATCTGGTGCTTTCCGGTCGTTATCCTGGAAAATGGCATGAGCAGGCGGCAAGGATTCAGGCGGCACTTTCCGAGGACGGAGAAAGCCCACGGGGCAGAGACGTGACGCCGGAAGTTGTGGGAAAGGCGTTGCAGGAAATCCGTTGTTCCCATTGTCGCCGCCTTGACCGCAGGGAGTGCCTTTCCTGCCGGGAACAGACGGAACGAGAAAGCAAGGAGCTGTTTTTCAGGGTGTTTCAAGGGGGATGATATGTCTAAAATGCGGATACGGGAAATTGTGACGCTGACTAGGGAAGGATGGCGCCCTTACGACGCTGAACCTGAACGCAGTGTGTATGAAAGGCTCGGCTGCACGCACGTATTGCGCGGGAACCGGCGCAAGCCGTTCTGGTTCGTGCGCGGAGACGTGTTTTGCTGCATCGGATGCGCGGAGCACTGTACGCTTAAACGTCCGGCGGGCTTTCCCCTTCCGCTGCCCATACGCTATTCCAGCATACCTTCTGAACAGCCCTATTCTTTGACGCCGCAGGAAATGGTCAACCGTCACGACATATTGAACGTGAGGCAGGCGGCTTATTGCCTGAATGTTTCGGAGCGCACCATTTACGACTATATAGCCGAGGGTAAACTGATACGGCTTAAAGATAGTCCTGTTCGCGTTCGGTCCAAGGAGGTCAAGGAACTTCGGGGAGATTTTGACGAGTGAAAAAAAAGTTCGCACAGCCCGCGCCCTTTCCGGGCACGAAGCGGCCCGCCATGGCATGATTGTCGTGACGGGCCGTTTTCGCGTCCGGTTCGTCTCCTCCCTTCCCCGCCGGATTTATTCCGGCGGGGTCATTCCGAATGAGCGCGGCAAGGAGCAGTTTTTCATGAAGAAGTTTCTTTGCAATCCCCGGTATCTGCTGGCCATTTTCATCGTGAGCGGCATTGTTCTGCTGGCGGGACTGGTTTTTCTTTCTCCCTATCAGGGGCCTGTTGTGGCCTACAAGCTGGCGCTGGTCATGGTGGCGGCCATTGCGGGCATGGCCTTTGACTTCCTGGCGTTTCCGTATGCGCTGCCATCGTCTTATCTGGACAGGGACTGGCGGGAAGACCCGGATGCGGCAGGGGAAGACGGCCAGCCGGACTTTCCCATTGCCACCGGTTACTTTCGTCCGTTCTGCGCGGCCATGCTCCGCCGGGCCTGCATTATTGCGGCTTTTGTGTTGGCCGTGGCGCTGGGGCTGTAGTCATGCGTGAGCGGATCAAGAAATACGTCCGGCTTCTGACGGCGTGCGCCTGCAATGCGCTGGAGACCCTGAGCGTGGGTTTTCTTTTGGGCGTGGGTTGGCTGCTGGCGCTTCTGCTGTTTGCAACCTTGGCCCACGCCGCTGACGTGACGATACCCCGCGCGGCGCAGCAGTACCGGGCAACGCTTGTTCGTGCAGCGCACGCTACCTGGGGGATGGACGCACCTGTGGCCGTTTTCGCCGCTCAGGTCCATACGGAAAGCTGGTGGCGCAATCGCACGGTCTCCCATGTAGGCGCGCAGGGTCTGGCGCAATTCATGCCGTCCACAGCGGCATGGCTGCCGAAAGTCGCCCCGGAGACGGGGAATCCAGAACCGTTTAATCCGGGCTGGAGCCTGCGGGCGCTCTGCACCTATGACAAGTGGCTGTGGGAACGCAACGACGGTGCGAGCGCTTACGAGCGCATGGCGTTCACGCTTTCCGCCTACAACGGCGGCCAGGGCTGGGTGAACCGGGACAAGTCCAAAGCCCGAAAGCTGAACATGGATGCGAGCCGCTGGTTCGGAGCTGTTGAAAATGTCAATGCGGGACGTTCCGCAGCGGCGTGGAAGGAAAACCGCAATTATCCCCGCCTTATTCTGCAAGAACGCCAGTACGCCTATATCAAAGCTGGCTGGGGGCCGGGGATTGAGGACGGGGCGCACCCATGAAAGAGGCAGTGTGGTGGCTGGCGGCAGCTCTACTGATTTCGGGATTGCTGGGACGCCTTGCCTATGTGAGCAGTGAACTTGACGCGGAACGTGCCGCCCATGCCGTGACGGAACAGGAACGGCAGCGCTGGCAGGCTATGGCGGAAGCGTACCGGAAGGACGCGGAGGCGCAGGCGGAAAATGCCCGGCTGTGTCTGGACAGAGAAGCGAAAATCACACGGGAAGAAGCGGAACGTGCGGCCATTATGAAACAGGCCAAGCCGCGTGCCAGAAGCACCGAAGAAAAGGCCAAGGTGGTGGACGATGAAACGCGCCGTCGTGCTGTTCTGCGCCTCAATCGCCCTTTGTAGCTGCGGATGCGGCCCAAAACAGACCGCGTCGCTTATTCTCAAGTATCATGACTGTCCGGTTCCGCCCGTTCCCGTTCTGCCGGAACTGGATGCGGCGGAGCCGCTGGACAGCCCGGAGAATCTTTCCCGGTTACTGGAAAAGGACGACAGAATCCGGGCGTACATAGACGGCCTGAAATCCGCATTGCAATGCGAGCAGGCACGGGGGGACTTATGAACGATATGTCCGCCGCCATAAGCGCGGCTCTGCCTTTGCTGGAAGCCCTATTTTCGTTGGGCGTGCCCGGCATCATTCTTATGCTGGCGGCCATTCCGGCGCTGGTTATCGCCGTGGTGTTCATCCTGGATCACCGGCACGGCAAGCGGACGGAAATGCTGCTGGAAGCCTACCGTGAAGACACGCAAAACGTCTTGCGCGCCGTCAGTGAAAAGAACGAGGCCATTTTGCGGGAAATGAGCGAGAAGCACGAGGAAACGGCAGAATTTTACCGCAAGAACGTCACGCTGGTGAAGAATTATGAAAGGATGACCGACGCCCTGCAAACGCTGGTAGTCAACAACACAAGGGCTGTCGAACACCTTTCCACCATTATTGAAACACGGAGAACCGTATGAGCAGACAGGAAGAAATCGGTCAGAGGGAAGAACTGCGTATCCGACGCCGGAGCATTGAAACGGAAATTTCGAATACCCGTGACGCCATCCGGGAAGTTTTGCCGCTGACCGCAGATGCTGCGGATATCGACTCCGAATATGTGGTGCGTCTGGCCATCAAGCTGAATGAGCGAGTGCGGGAACTGCGCGGCGTCAACAGGAAAATTGCCATACTTGAACGGGAATTCGGAGAGTGGCATGGGCTGGGAGCATGAGCCGGGCACCGTCTGGCGGGCACAGGAGCTGTACTGTCTGGATCGGCTGTCGTTTGAGCGTGTGTCGGAAGTGACGGGCGTGGCCACGTCCACGCTGAAACGCTGGGCGGACAAGTACCGCTGGCGAGAACGGCGTGAAGAACTAGCACAGGTGGAAAGCGAGATACGCTTCAACACCATCATGGGCCGCAAGGCGATTCTGCAACGTCTGCTGGAAGCGGAAGACGGCAAGGAAGCCTCGCAGGTGGCCTTTGCCGTGGCCAGCCTGGAATCCCTGGCATTGAAGCAGGCGGAACTTGCGGCTGCGGGCAAGATACCTTCCTTCTCCGAGCCGGAAGCACGGCCTCATATTGCCACGCAGGCGGACGCTGTGGCCGCGTTGCGTGAAGCCGTGCGCAACAAGGTCGGCATGGCTTTGTCCGATCCAGAAAAAATCAATGCTGCCACGGTACAGGACGTGAAACATTGCCTGGAGCTTCTGGGAGAACTGGAAGCGCGGTTGCCGAAAGAAAAGGAAGAAAGCCGCGACAAGGCGCTATCGCCGGAAAACGCGCAGGCCATCCGGGAAATCCTCGGCACAAGTTAGGGGGCGCGTATGGAACTGGGCGACGTGTTGCTGCCGTATCAAAAGGCATGGCTGGGGGACAAATCGCCGGTCAAAGTGGTGGAAAAATCCCGCCGTATCGGCCTGACCTGGGCACAGGCGCTGGACGACGTGCTGAAAGCCTCGACCTCCGGTCGGGACGGCATGGACGTGCTGTATATTTCGTTCAATCAGGACATGACGCGGGAGTATATCGACACCTGTGCGGAATGGGCGAAAAAGTTGCAAATCGTGGCCGGGAAGGTGAACGAAGATATTTTCCGCGACGGGGACGAGCGGGAAATCAAGGCTTTCCGTATCGACTTTGCCAGCGGGCACAAGATACTTGCGCTGTCGAACCGACCTTCCAATCTGCGAGGCAAACAGGGGCGCGTCATCATCGACGAAGCGGCCTTTGTGGAAGACCTGCCGGAACTTTTGAAGGCGGCGCTGGCGCTGCTCATGTGGGGCGGGCAGGTCATCATCATTTCCACGCATGACGGGGCGGAAAACCCTTTCAATGAGCTGATCCAGGACGTGCGCGCCGGAAACCTGCCCTACAGTCTGCACCGCATTACACTGGATGATGCGCTTTCCGCCGGACTGTACCGGCGTATCTGCCGGGTGACGAAGCAGGACTGGACGCCGGAGGCGGAAGAAGCCTGGCGTGCCGATCTTATCAAGACGTATGGCGACGGCGCGGACGAAGAACTTTTCTGCATTCCCCGGCAGTCTTCCGGGGCCTATCTGACCACCGGCATGATTGAAGCCTGTATGGAGGCGGCTCCCGTGCTGACATGGACGCCGCCAGCCGGCGACTTTGTGGACTGGCAGCTGCCGGTGGCGGAACGCTACACAAAAGGCTGGATAGCGGAACAGCTTGAACCTCTTCTCTCCGGCCTGCCGAAAGACCGGGCGCATTTCTGCGGCGTGGACTTTGGCCGCAGCGGCGACCTCTCCGTATTCTGGCCCGCGACGGAAGAAAAGGATTTGCGCCTTGTGCCGCCCTTTGTGCTGGAGCTGCGCAACTGCCCGCACAGAACGCAACAGCAGATTCTTTTCGCCGTGCTGGACGCCTTGCCGCGTTTTTCCGGCGTATCGCTGGACGCACGGGGGAACGGTTCGGCCCTTGCGGAAGCGGCCCGGCAGCAGTACGGGCCTGGCCGGGTTCGGGAAGTCATGATTTCCGAAGGCTGGTATCGGGAGACCATGCCGCTGCTCAAAGCGGGGATAGAGGACAAAACGCTGATTTTACCGAAGGACGCGGGCATACTTTCGGATTTTCGCAGTCTTCGAGTGATGAAAGGCGTAGCCCGTGTTCCTGAGCAGCGGACAAAGGACAAAACAGGCGGCAGGCACGGCGACAGCGCCGTGGCCTGTGCCATGATGCTGGACGCACGCAGGGAGCTGGGCAGCTCGGAGCCGTGGGAATATGTGGGGATCCCCATGAGCGGCTTCAATTTCAACGGCTGGTAAAATCCTTCGCATGGTTCGCGCCCTTTCCGGGCATGGCCTCCGTTTTTTTGCCACAATGGCGGGAAAACGGAGGTCTTTTTCATGCTTCATGCCGTTATCACACTACTTTTCGCTGTCGCCGGTTGGCTTTGCCATATTCCGGCGCTGGCCTGGCTGTGCGCCGCGTTTTATACAGGGCGCGAACATGCGCAGGCGGAATATCGCTGGATTGACGCTTACGGGAACGGACACCGGGACAATATGCCCTGGTGGGGCGGGTTCGATCCGCGCGTCTGGAACCGCAAATCGCTGCTGGACTGGCTGTTGCCGGTCTGTGTGGCGCTGCTGGCGGAGGCGGTATGAGTACCGGCGGACTGTACAACGCAGACGGAACCTTTGTGCCGTTCAGTGCGGCGGATTTGAGCACGGAACTGGCGACGCGGCAAAACGCGGGGATGTTTTTCGGGGAACTGGACGGCTGGCTGAACACCCTGCCTGACCCGGACCCGGTGCTGCGCAAGCGCGGGGACGAGGCGGACGTGCTGCGGGAACTTTCTGCGGATGACCAGGTGACGACGGCCATGCTCTCCCGCAAGAACAGGGTATTGAACTGTCCTCACCTGTCGTTTCGTGCCGGAGCGCCGGAGGGCGAAACGCCCACACCGGAAGCGGAGGAACTGCACCGGCGTTTCATGCGGGACCTTGAGCGCGCCAACCTGCGCACAGTCATTACCGGGATGCTGGATGCCCCCTTTTACGGTTTTACGCCTATGGAACTTGTCTGGCGCTTCGACGGGGACTGGTGGCATATCGTGGACATTGTGCCGAAGCCTTATCACTGGTTCCGGTTCGATAGCCGCAACAATCCCGTGTTCGTGGGGGAATACGGTCTGTATTGCGCGGACCCGCGTCCCCTGCCTCCGGGCAAGTTCGTGTTCGTCACGCATCATGCTACCTACGACAATCCCTATGGTCTGCGCCTGCTCTCTCGCTGCCTGTGGCCGGTGAGCTTCAAGCGCGGCGGTCTCACGTTTTACGCCCGCTTTGTGGAACGGCACGGGATGCCCTGGGTGGTAGGCGAGGCCCCGGCGCAGGCAAAAGAGCCGGAAAAGCGGGACATGGCGCGCGGGCTTTCACGCATGGTGCAGGATGCCGTGGCCGTCATCCCGCACGGGGCGAATGTCAAGCTGGAAAGCGCGGGGCAGACGCAGGGTGCGATTCATGAGGACTTTCTGGCCAGGCAGGACAGGGCTATCAGCAAGGTTCTCATGGGGCAGACGCTGACCATTGAAACCGACGGCAAGAACAGTCTGGCGGCCACGGAAGCGCACAAGAGTGTGGCCGATGACCTGGCGGACGCGGACAAGGCCATGGTCACGGACGCCTGGAACGAGATCGCTTGGCTGTATGCTCAGGTCAACGCAGGGCCTGGCGTTTTTGCGCCACTGGCAGAGTATGACGAACCCGAAGATTTGAACGTGCAGGCTGACCTTGGCAAGAAAATCCGGGAAATGGGCGCGAAGTTCACGCGGGAATACTTCACCGGTCGTTTTGGCCTCAAGCCGGAGGAGTTCACGCTTGAGGAGGAAGCCATGCCGCCGATGGAGGGAAACGCGGATTTTTCAGCTCCGGCGGACAGGGAAACACTGGCCGACAAGGCTCAGAAAGAGCTTGACGCGGCCATAGGGAAGTTGTTGCCCTCCACGCTCCGTGCCAGCACGGATTTTGTCACGGAAGTTGAGAATGCGGTCAGGGAGGCAAAGAGTTTCGACGAGCTGGAAGAAGCTCTGGCGGAACTGCTGGCCCCCTCCATGAAGCCGGACGAGCTGGAAAGGTTCCTGGCCCGCGCCATGACGGCGGCTGCCGGACACGGTGCGGGAGCCGTGCGTGGAGAAGAGGAAGAGGATGACGCATGAAGCTGCCGGGCTGGGAAATCATTGACGAAGGCGTCACGCCGGAAGCCGCCATAGCCTGGTGGAAGCAACGAGCCAAACTGACGGATGCGGAAGCCAGGGCATTGACGGAAGGCGCGAGACAACGCGCGTTCTATGTCACAGGACTGGCACGGCGTGACCTGGTGCAACTGGTGAGCGACGGCATCCAGGCCGCGCTTGAAAACGGGGAAACCCTGGACTCTTTCCGGGAACGCATCACGGATGCCATACGCGCGGAAGGTTGGCACGACCGGCGCGTAGAACTCATATTCCGAACCAATATGCAGTCGGCATACGCCGCCGGACGCTGGAAAAAGATTCAGGCGGTCAAGGCGTCCCGCCCCTATCTGCAATATGTGGCGCGCATGGTCCGTACCCGGCCAAGCCATGCCATTCTGCACCGGCTTGTCTATCCCGTGGATCACGAGTTCTGGAAAACGAACTACCCGCCCAACGGCTTCCGTTGTCATTGTCATGTGGTGACGCTTTCTTCCAGGCAAGTGGAAAAGCGCGGTCTGACGGTACAGAAGGAGATGCCGAAATCCGGCGTCTGGAAGGACCCGAAGACCGGCTATGAGTATTTCGTGCATTTTCCCGGTGCGGACAAGGGCTTCCGTGGCAATCCGGGCATGGACTGGCTGGACGGCCTGGACCTCAAAAAGTACCCGGACCTGAACAAAAAGAGCTATGCGGAACAGCGCGGCCCGGCTTCGACAACTTCCGATACCGTGGAAAAAGCCCTCGGAATCAGGAAAGGTCCGCCTATTGACTACAGGGAAGCGGCGGAAAAGGCGAACCCCAATTTTCATGTGGATACGGCATATCAAATCAACTGTCAGCGCTGTGTTCCGGTCTATGAATTACGACGGCGGGGATATCCTGTAACGGCCATGCCAAAACGAAACCAGTATGACGGGAAGGCAAATGCCTGCCTTTATGGCTATGAGTGCTTCGATTCTCCGCAGGTCAAAGGGGTCTGGGGAAGGCATCCGGTTTTGAATAAAACGGACTTGCTCAAGGCTCTGAAAGACTTGCCAGATGGCGCAAGGGTAGGCATAATATGGGCGTGGCCGGGAAAAAGTCGCAGCGGACACACGACGGTTTGCGAAAAGATAAACGGCAAGCTGATTTTCATGGATCCGCAAACGGGTAAAATCGGTGATGAGACACTCGGCAAGGCCCACAGGAGTTTTGGTTATTCCTGGTACAGGATGGATGACCTGGAGCTGAATCAAGATATGGACTGGGCACAAGTAGCCAGCAAGGAATAAGCCATGACTGAAACAGAAGCAAAAGACCTTGTTCGACAGCGATTGTCGCAAGATATAGATGCGGACTATCCCAAGCTCTGGGTCGGCAATACTTTTGCGGAAACACCGGATACTTTCATTATTGAAGGGGCCGTCTATTCCGATAAAGAAAATCGAGATGATGGCTATGTGCTTTGCGCCGTACACAAAGCATCAGGCAAGTGCGGGCTTGTCCTGCCGCCGCCTGGTCCAGCCCTGGAAAGAGAGTCTTTTGAAAGTTTTTCCTGGGATGGTAGCTGGGTAATAGTCTAGTGCGTTGGAGAGCCGCCGAAAGGCGGCTTTTTTGTTGTCCATCAAATTCTTTCTAGTATTCTCATTTATCGTGCGGAAAAGACGACGCGGAAGGCGTCTGAAAATAGTTCGCATGGAACGCGCCCTTTCCGGGCGGAGCCCCTGCTTTCCTGTCATAGTGACGGAAACAGGGGCTTTTTTTTCATGGAGAACAAATGGATCGAGATAGCCCGCACGGGGACATTTACGGATAGCTCCGGGCGCGAACAGACGTTTACAGCGGGAGACCTGGACGCCATAGCGCGGAGTTACGATCCGCAAAAACGGGACGCGCCGCTCTGTTTCGGGCATCCGCAAAGCGACAGGGCTCCGGCCTTCGGCTGGGTGGACCGGCTGAAAAGCGAAGGCGGCAGGCTGTACGCCAGCTTCTCCCAGGTGCCGGACGAAGTTAGGGACCTGGTGGCCAGGGGGCGCTACCGGCATGTGAGTATGAGTCTGATGCCGGACCGGGTGAGCCTACGGCATGTGGCGCTTCTGGGAGCGGCGCAACCGGCCATAGACGGGCTGGCCGCTGTGGAATTTGCAGACGGCGGCGACGCCATAACCGTGGAATTTGCCGCCCCGCGCGGCGAAGGAGACAGCATGAGTATTGAGGAACTGCAACGGCAGGTGGGTCAGCTCACGGCGCAGCTTGAGACGCTGAAAGCGGAAAACGCGAGCCTGAAAAAGCAGGCTGAAAGCAGCAAACAGGACAAGGAAAAGGCCGAAAGCGCCAAAGCCGACGCGGAAAAGAAGGCGGACCAGGCGCACGCGGACTTTGCCGCCTACCGAGAAAAGGTGGAAGGCGAGCGTCGGGAGGCGCGCGTTTCCGAGCTGGTGAAAGCCGGGAAGGTGAAGCCCGCCGAAAAAGCCTCCGTTCTGGACTTTGCGGCCAAGCTGGCGACGCAGACGGGAACCGTGGACTTTGCGGCCCCGGACGGAAAAACGGAAAGCCTGAGCATGGAAGAACGCTATTTCCGCGAACTGGAAGCACGCCCCGTGGATGAACGGGCTTTCAACTTTTCCGCGCCTCCGTCCCATACGGGCGGCGAACCCGGCTTTGATTACGCCAAGATGGCGGCCAAACTGTAGGAGGATACGCCATGAATGAAGGGCATCTTGGAACATTCAGTTTCGGCGGCGAACGGGCCGCCACGGACAACCATCCCGCGATCATCCATCATCTGCCGCTTTCGGAAGACGTGACGGCCTCCCTTGCCGTGGGCACGCTGCTGAAAGCCGTGGACGTGTACGGTGCGAGCGCCGCCATAGGGGAAGAAAGCAGCGGCGTGACGGGAGCCAGCGTCGATGCCGCGACTTTTGCGGCCAAGGTAGGGAGCAAGGTAGGCACCTATGTTTTTTCCTACGACTCGGAATGGAAACTTTCGGGGCAGTCGGCCACGCTTTCGGAGTACGGCGTGACGCCGGAAGGTTCGCCCTCTTCCGGGGATACGCTTACCGTTACGCTGGTTCTGTCCGACGTGCTGTACACGCCTTTCAAGTATGCGGACACGGCGGAGCCGTGCGCCGTGGTGGACCTGCCCTGCGACCCCACCGGGAAAAACGGAGAGAAATCCGCCGCGTGCGTGGTACACGGCACGGTCAAGGCGCGTGTTCTGAAGACCGGGGACGGCCAGGTTCCTACCAATGGCCAGCTTGCCTCCCTTGCGCGGCGCGGCGTGTTCGCCGTGTAGTCTAAAACAGTCTAACATAAAGGAATCATTATGCTTGCGCATCTGAAAGGACTTTTTACGCCGGATGCCATTGCGGCATCGCTGGAGTCGCTGCCGCCGCTGGAAACCACGGTCATGGACAATCTTTTCAAAGACAGACCCACGCATCCGCTGCCGCTTATCGGTATTTCCGAGCTGAAAGCCGTGGTGCAGTCGGTTCCGGTGGTGCGGCGTGACGGTACGCCCGTTTCGTTGAAGGGCGAAAGCGTGGACATGGAGTTCGTGGCCCCGCTGCCCATCAAGGTGCAGATTCCGGTATCAGCCAGCGAGCTGAACGACTTGCGCGTGCTTTTCGGGAACAAGGCGGCGCTGACGGCCTGGCGCACGCGCAAGGTGGATCAGATTCGCCAGACCGTGCGCAATACCGTTGAGGGTATGTGTTCCGTGGTGGCATCCACGGGCAAACTGACCTGGCCCGTGGACATGGAAGGTGGACGCCGTGAAGTCTATGAAATCGACTACGGCCCGCTGCTTTCCTTTGAACCTGCCGCGAAGCTGACGACCTCTTCCAAAGTTTCGGACGTGTACCGACTGCTGCGAGGCATGGAGCAGGAAGTGAAACACGCCGGGCTTGGCGGAAGCGTAGAGTTCTGGGCCGGGCCTGACGTGGCAGCCGTGCTGCTGGACATTGTGGAGAAGTACACGTCCACGGCGGAAAGCAAGCCGTACCGCCTGGAGCTGAAAGACGGGCGCGCGGAAGTGGGCGGTTACACCATCCGCTTCATGGATGAAACGTATCCGAACCCGGAAGACGACGGGGAATGGCTGCCTAAGCTGGAGCCCAAGACCCTGCTGGCAGTGGCGAAGAATCAGCCTGGCAAGGTATGGTACTGCGCCATTGACTCCATTTCGGCCAACAACGCGGCCACGCCGCTGCATATTGTGCCTGTGCCCCGCCAGGACGACAGCGGCATCATGCTCATCGGACAGGCGAAGCCTCTTCCGGCGCGTCCTTCGCGGGCGAGCTGCAAGGCGATAGTGGTCGATTAGCGAGAAAACGCCCTGAGCGCCCCGGAGAGGCGTTTTTCTTTCCGGGGCGGGCGTGGGGAAGGAGAAAGTTTTTAGACTATTCTAAAAATATTCCAAAACGCGAGAAAAGGGTATGTCCGCTTTCCGCTTCCCCTCCATGAGGAGATCCGATGCTGTTATGCCGTAGAGAACATATCATCGACCTGCTGCACGCAAAATATGTGGCGGCCTGCGAGGAGCAAAACCCCGGCCTTGTGGAGCGCACCATCGAAGCCGTATCCGGGGAGGTAAGCGACGCGCTTTCCTATCGCTATCCGCAACCCTGGCCGTATGTGCCGGAACTGGTGCGTTACATCACCGCCGTCATCAGCGCGTACCGCGTAGTGGAAGGTATCACGTCCTTGGTGGATACGGAGGCGAGCAGCGACAACGAATGGCTCCCCCTGCAAAAACAGTGGAAGTATTGCACGGACCTTCTGGAAGACATTGTTTCCGGCAAACAGAAGCTGCCGCTTTCGGAAGCGAACCCGGACCGGGAAGACCCCACCTTTGCCGTGGTGAGTCGCCCGCCGCTGTTTGATTTGCGGGGGCTGTGATGGCGGCGCGCAACGGCGTTTCCCTGAACTGGGGCGGCCTTGACCGGGCATTGGAAACGGCGGGCCGTGGACTGGAATCACGGCGGCTGGCGCTTATGGAAGTGGTGGGCGACACGCTTTTGTCCGGCACGCATGAACGCTTTGACGCGGAAGAAGACCCGGAAGGCAAAAAATGGGAGCCCTCGGCACGGGCACGCGAGGAAGGCGGCAAGACGCTGGATGACAGCAGCGCGCTTCGTGACTCCCTGGATTACCTTGCACTGCCGGACAGAGTCATGGTGGGCAGCAATCTTCCTTACGCACGCATTCATCAGAAAGGTGGCAAAACATCCCCGCACGTTATCAGGCCCAAACGCAAGAAGGCGCTGGCTTTCGGAGGAATCGTGCGGAAGAAGGTCAATCATCCGGGATCGGACATTCCGGCCCGTCCGTACCTTGGCGTTTCTGAAAAAGATATGGACGAGGTTCGCGCGGTCATGGCCGATTTCATGAAAAACGCCTTCTCCCGGTAGGAGGAACACGAATGCAGGCATTTGCAACGGAAGTCATTACGCGGGCGGCGCTGGCGGCGGGCTTGCCGGAAGGCCGCGTCATGGCGGCGGTGAAAAAGGACAATTTGACCATAGACCGTCCTCGCGTGGAAATGCAGTTCCTGCCGGAAAAGTACACACGCACAGGGCGCAAGCTGGGGGTGAGCCGGGAGACGGTGAAAGGCGAGGACGGCACGGAAAAGCTGATGCTGGTGCGCAAGCGGGAGCTGTATGTGGTGGAACTGCCGGTAAACGTCAACGTGCTGAGTGAAGACCGGGAATGGCTGGAGCGTTTTTCCTATGCGTTTGTTGCGGCGCTTCCGCGCGGCGGCAACGACAGCCGGGGCAACTGGGTAAAAATCCAAGTGCGGAAGGCGACGTTTTCCCGCCCGCCGGACAAGCGCGTGGGGGATGCGGTCATAGAAGTTTTCACCAGGGCGAGCCGCCTTTTTGTACTGACATTCACCGGACGCATCACCACGGAGGAAAGGGAGGACCTGATCCCATCCTTTACTATCAATCCTCATATCAGAAAAGCATAAGGAGGCCGGAATGGCTACGAAAAAGAAGATGAACGAGGAAGTCCAGGCTCCCGAAGTCGGGATGACCACGGAGCAGACAATGGAACAGACTGTTCCCGAAAGGGAGGAAGAGCATGTCGAAGAAGCGCGGGAGCAGACGCCGGAAACAATGGAAGCGACGGAAGCGCCCGCTGATACGGAAAAAGATGTGGCGTCTGCCAAGAAAAACGTCGGATCGGCGCTGGAAAGTCTTTCCGTTCTGGCGGACCGGCACCGTGTGCCTTCGTGGCAGCAGGCGGCGCTTCTGCGCTTTATGGACTGGACGGACGACAAGCTGGTAAGCGATGCGGCATACCGCGCGGCACTGGAAGAGCTGAAATACCGCCGTATCGGTGGCGGACGGAGGTAACTATGGGCGACGTACTGACCTATCTTATAGACGGCACGTCCGGGCTTGCGCCGGGCGGCGTGGACGGCAAGGCCATTGTGGCGGGCGTATGCTCCAAGGGAACCGTGGGCAAGGCGTATCTTATCGGCAAGCGCACTAACCTTGAAGATATGCTGGGCACGGGGCCGCTGGTGGAGCATGTACGGGACATGCTTGTCACGGGCGGGCAGGAACCTGTCATCGTGGCCGTGCCCGTACAGGGGCAGCAGGCGGGCTACATCAGCGATGCCGTGGTCACAGGTAGCGAGGTGACGCCCCAGGTCTCCGGTGTGGCGGCGAAGAATGCGGATATCGTGGTAAAGGTCGAAACACCCGGCGCCATCGGTACGGCCACGCTGAAGATCAGCACAGACGGCGGAAAAACCTTCGGAGAAGCAAGCCCCTCTTCCGAACAGGTAGTCATCGGCACCAGTGAAGACGCGACCGGAGCCACGCTGGTATTCCCGGAGGACGCGGAGCTGGAAGCCGACGCGGAATACGTCGTGACGGTACGCTGCGCCGTGGGTCCGGTCAGCCGTGTGGGCGATGAAGACAGTCCGCAGGTGACGGTTGCGGCGGAGAAAGGCGGAGTGCTGGCCGGGGCTGAGCTGGTGATCCAGATTGTCAAAGGCGGCGGCCTGAACACGGGCACTTATCAGATTTCCACGGACGGCGGGGATAATTTCGAGCGTGAGCGTACTATCCCTGTGGATGGGAAGCTGACGCTTTCAGATTTCGGCGTGACCGTGACGTTCCCGGACGGGAGCTATACAGCGGGCACCACCTACGAATGCCGCCTGCTGGCTCCCACTCCGTCCATCATGGACGTGATGGACGCCCTGGAAAGCCCGCTTGCCCTGTATGATGTGGAATTTGTCCATATCGCCGGGGAGACGGATTCCGTGGACTGGACAGCGGCGCAGACCAAGGCGGAAGAACTCTGGAACCTGCAACGCCCGACGTACTTCAAGATGGAGACGCGCCTTCCGCGCGACGGTGAAGACCTGAACGACTTTGCCGCATATCTGCTGGCGGAGAAACAGGGCTTTGCCGGTCGGTTCGTTACCGTCTGCTGCCAGTACGGAGAAGTCACGGACAGCACGGGAGCCAGCCGGCTGCGCAACGCGGGCGGTTTGCAGGCCGGGCGCGTGATGTCCATTCCCGTGCAGCGGGCCACGGGCCGCGTGAAGGACGGACCGGTATCGCAGCTTTCCCTGCCGGAAGGATGGGAAGCCGTGCAGAGCACGCTGGAAGATGCCGGATATCTGACAGCGAAGAAATACGCCGGGCTTGACGGTGTGTATTGGGGCGATTCCCGCACCATGGCGGACGCCACCAGCGATTACCGCTACGAGGAAGTGCTGCGCACGGTGTTCAAGGCCGTGCGGCTCATGCGCGTGGCGGCGCTCAAGAGCATGTACGACGAAGCCGGGGACCCGCTGCGCCCGGATTCCGCCACGGGACTGGCGTATTTGCAGGCCAGCCTTGAAAACGCCTTGGATACCATGGTCAAGGCCAACCCCAGGGAGCTTGCGGCGTATGTGGTGGACATTGCCTCCGGTCAGGACATAGCCAACAACGGCGTAGCCGTGGACATTACCCTGATAGGCATTGGCATCATCCGCCAGATCAAGCTCTACCCGCGCTATGTGTACGCGGGTTCCACCTTCGACCCGCGCATGGCCGCATAAGGGGGCATCATGGCAATCAACGGACGCAACTACGACTGGGAAGACATGCACGTCGTGCTGCCCAGCGGGGAAGCCGTGGGCATTACGGAAATCAAGTATTCCGACGGTCAAAGTATTGAAGCGCGTTACGGACGCGGTGCCGTGCCGCGTGGCTGGGGCCGTGGCAACTATGAGGCTTCCGGCTCCATGGTGCTGGACCGTGACGAATGGGAAATCTTCAAGAAAAGCCTGCTGGGCAACGGCGGTCTGTATGACCACACGCCGTTCACCATCATTGTGGCCTATGCCAACAACGACATGGGCACGGTGGTGGACACCTTGAAAAGCTGCAAGATTACGAAGTTCGACGGCGGCGGGGCCTCCCAGGGCGACGACAACGCCAGCCCCATTTCCTGTGAGTTCACTATCCTGGAGCCTATCCTGTGGAACGGCACAGCAGCCAAGAAGGAAACGTCGTCCCTGGCCTGATTTTCCGTTCAAAAACTGTTCGCATGGAGCGCGTCCTTTCCGGGCGCGCTCCTTTGTTTTGTGCCATGCTGGAGGAAACACGGGCAATCCCGCCCGCAGCAACATCAAGGAGTTTTCCATGTCTCAGCTTGAAAACCGCAAGTATGTTTCCTTCTCGCACACCTTTTCCGACCCGTGGTCCGGGGAAAACGCGGAAGAGGCGCAGGACGTGACCCTGTCCTTCCGCTTTGCCAAGCCCACCAAGCTGCAAATCCAGCGTTTGCAGGACAAGGCGGCGAAAAACGCCGGGCAGGCGTCCCGCAATTTGGTGCTGGATTGCGTTCATCCCGACGACAAGCAGGCGCTCACGGACGCCATGGAAGAGTATCCCGGCATCGCCACCAGCTTTGCCACGGCCATCATCAAGGGCGTGGGCATTTCCGCCGAACTGGGAAACTAGCGCCGCCCCCGGATGCCTTCGGGCAGGGGGACGCGCTGATTCTTCACTGGCTGCACTGTGCCCCGTCTGAGGACATTACCGAATGGCGGGCACAGGTAGGTCAGGCTGCGTGGATGGAAGAGCGATATTTCACCACGCTGGCCCGCATGATTCACGGCAACAGGCGCGGAAGTTCCGCGCGGAAGAAGTAAGATGGAAGTTTTCAGCGTATTTGCCACGTTGTCCCTGGTGGACATGATTTCCGGCCCTCTGGACCGGGTACGGCGCGCCATGCGAAGCGTGGAAGGCGGCGTGGCGACGCTGGGACAGCGCATGGGCAATCTTGCCCTGGCCATGGCTCCGGTGGCGCTGGCCGCCGGAGTCATGCTGGGGGCGTTCGGCATGGCGGCGAGCAAGGCCATGGCCTTTGAATCGGCCATGGCCGACGTGGCGAAGGTGGTCAACTTCGAGACGCAGTCCGAATTTCAGGCCATGAACAAGACGGTCATGGATATGGCCGGACGCATCCCCATGGCGGCGGACGGCATAGCGGCCATTATTGCCGCAGCCGGGCAGTCCGGGGTGGCCAAACAGGACCTTGCTGAGTTCGCGGAACAGGCCGCGAAAATGGGCGTGGCCTTCGATCTTACGGGCGATCAGGCGGGCAAGATGATGTCCGACTGGCGCGCGGGTATGAATCTGACATTGCCGCAGGTTTATTCCCTGGCCGACGCGGTGAACCACCTTTCCAACAACATGAACGCGACGGCTCCGGCGTTGGGTGAAGTCATCCAGCGCGTGGGCGCGGTGGCCATGGTCTGCGGCCTGTCGGAAACGAAGGTGGCGGCGCTCGGCGCGGCCTTCCTTTCCGCCGGGGCCAGCCCGGAAGTGGCGGCGACGGCGCTCAAGAGCTTCACCACAACGCTGGTCAAGGGCACGGCCATGAGCAAGGACCAGGCCGCCGCCTTTGCGTCCATCGGCCTGTCCGCCACGCAACTGGCAAAGGACATGCAGACCGATGCGCAGGGAACGATTTTCAAGGTCCTTGAAGCCATAGCGGCCAAGCCCAAAGAACTGCAAATGTCGCTGCTCACAACCATGTTCGGGCAGGAGGCGCTGGGCAGTATCGCGCCGCTTCTGCAGAACATGGGCAATCTCTCTCAGGCGTTCGAGCTTGTGGGGGACAAGGCCAACTACGCCGGTTCCATGCAGGCGGAGTTCGACACACGCAGCAAGACCGTTGCCAACACGCTGCAACTTCTGTCCAACAAGCTGACTAATCTTGCCATATCTGTGGGAAACGCCTTTCTGCCGTCCATCGGCTGGGCGGCGGAGAAGCTGGGCGTATTTGTGGACATGCTGCGGGCCGCAGCCGAGACCAGGGCAGGACAATGGTTGCTGCAACTGGCCGGAGCCATGGGCACGGCGCTGGTGGTGCTAACGGCGCTTTCCGCGTCCATGTGGTTCTTTTCGGCTTTGCCCGCCATGCTGGGCAAGGCCCTGCTGCCGCTGAAAACTGCGCTGCTTGGCCTTGGCGCGCCGATATATGCCGCCATTGCCGTGCTGGGGCTGCTTTATGCCGCATACCGTACCAACTTCGGCGGTATGGCGGATTACCTGCACGAATGCTGGAACAAGATCACGTTGACGGTCAAGGGCGTGCTTTCCGTGTTCCAGACGCTCAAGGACGGCAGCGGAGAAATCCGGGGCGAACTGGCCACGCAAATCAAGGCCGCCGGACTGGTGGGGCTTGTGACCACGGTTTCCCGCGTGGTGTACCGTATCCAAGCGGTGTTCAAGGGATTCAGCAAGGCGCTTTCCAATGCCTTTGCGCGCATCGACGTTATTTTTGTGCCCGTGCGTCTGGCAGTGGCCGAACTCATGCAGGCGCTTTCCGGTCTGTTCGGCCTGTTCACGGGCAACGAAGTGACCAGCGCCGCCTCGTCCTGGGAAGCCTTCGGCGCGGCCCTGGGAGAGATCGCTGGCGGAGTGCTGGAAGGACTGGCCACGGGCTTTGCCTGGCTGGTGGACGGAGTGAGGCTGTTTGCTTCCGTCATCGGGCACCTGATAGACGGCGTTTCGGCGCTGTGCGGCTGGCTGCTGGACCTTGGCGGGGCCACGAATGAAGCCAACGCGGCAGCGGACCCCTTCGCCTGGTCGAATCTCGGAAAGGTACTCGGCTATGTGCTGGGGCTGTTTGTGGCCTGGAAAGCCGCGCTTCTGGCCGTGCGCGGTGTCATGGTGGCGGTATCTGCCGCGACAAAGGCGTGGGCCGCCGTGCAGTGGGTTCTCAACGCGGCCATGAGCGCCAATCCCATAGGTCTGGTTGTCATTGCTATCGCGGGTCTGATTGCCGCCGGGGCGTGGCTTGTTCAAAACTGGGATGAAATTGCCGCGTGGTGGAATGATTTATGGGGCGGCATAGCGGCCTGGACCGTAGAGAAATGGGACGCCATCACGGGCACGATTACCGGGGCGTGGGATTCCATCATTTCCGGCATTACGGGCTTCGGCGTATCCATCCTTTCCGGTCTGCAAGGCGCGTGGGATACGGCCAGTGGCGCGGCGAGCGCGGCATGGGAAGGCATCAAGGGCATTGTTTCCGGCGCGTGGGACGCCATTGTGGGCGGTATCGCGGGCTTCGGGGCGTCCCTGCTGGCTGGGATAACGGAAGCCTGGAACGCCGTGCTGGAATTTTTCGGCGGGCTAAACCTCTTTGAATCCGGGGCGAAACTGCTTTCCACCTTTGTGGACGGCATCAAGAGCATGGCGTCATCCGTGGTGGAATCCGTGGAAGATGTATTTACCAAGGTGCGTGAATACCTGCCGTTTTCGGACGCCCATGTGGGGCCGCTTTCTCAGCTCACGCTTTCCGGGGCGCGCATGATGACCACGCTTGCCGAGGGTGTGACCAGTGCCCAGGGCGGGCTTGTTTCCAAAGTGTCCGGCGCGCTTTCCGCCGTGGGCGGGGCCATCCGCAACTGGTGGAACGGTCTCGGCACCCCCGCAAAGGACGCCGTTCCAGATCTTCCGAAAACTCCGGCAGTATCGGAACTGTCTGCCGCCGTACGGCAGGCCGCAGTGCCGGATATGCCGCCTTTGCGTATGGAAGCGGAAATCCCCGCCGTGCCTCCGCTGAGAATGGAAGCCCCGACGCTGCCCTCTCTCGCTCCTCTGGAGCTGCGCACGGGAGCCGTGCCGGAACTGCCCGGACTGGAAGTTGCGGTTCCTGCCATGCCGGAAGCTCCGGCCATGGCGGCTCCGGAACTGCCTTCCATGCCTGAGATGGAAACGCCGGAAGTGGTCATTCCGCAAGCGCCCTCCTTTGACGTGCCGGACGCTGAACATAGCGGCGGTTCACGGCGTACCGGCGGCGATACGGGCGGCCAGACCATCAGTATTTATGGTGACATCATTCTGCCGGGTGTCCAGAATGCGGAGGATTTCGGGGAGGCCATGCGCCAATATCTGCAAGGGGAAATTTCCATGATGGAGGGTATGGCATGAGTCAGGCCAATGACGGCGGGCAGGGACAAACATCGAAACTAATCACCTTTGAAGACGGCGTGGTGACGCTGGCCGGGGAAGAGGTGCCGGGCATTTTGCGTTCCCTGCGCGTGGACGGCAAAGTCCGCTTCGACGAACAAAAGGTGGATGGTTCTTCCGGCAAGAAGAAAACTCCGCAGGGCTTTGAGGACAGCGATATCATGATTTCGCTGTACCTGGTGACGGACGAGGATTCCAGTTGCTACGACAAGCTGGAGACGCTTTCCGGCATGTTCCGCAAGGTGGACGACAAGGCTAACCCGCAAATCTACACGGTGGCGAACCGGCACTTACTGGCGCGGGGCGTGCGGCAGGTGGTCTTTTCCAAGTTCTGTTCGTCGGAGAATGACCGGACGGATGAAATCATGGTCACGCTGGGCTTTGTGGAGCACAACCCGCCCGTGGTCAAGACGGAAAAGGCACAGGCAAAGACGCCCACCAGCAAAGAACTGGCAGAACAGGCTGCGGAGAAGGCCAAACAGGCCGCCGAACCAAAGGAAGACGAACTTATCATTACGGCGGAATAACCATGATCGAAGGAATCAACATCCGCTGCAACGTGGGCGGCGTGGAAGTGCTGCGCAGCCCGCGCATTGTGCTGACGCTGCGCCGCCGGGCCGTGGTCTCCACCTGCGAAGTGGATATCCCGGACGCGGACGGCTCGGTGCAGGTCTCTCTCGCTAAAAAACAGGCGGTGCGTGTGCGCTTCGGGCACCGGGGCGAAGGCGGCACCTGGCACGACTGGTCCGGCACGGTGAAGGATTTTCAGCCTGCCGGGCCGGATACCATCCGCGTGCAGGCCGTGGGGCTGGAACAGGCGCTTATCGACACCACGGTGACGGAAGCCATGCACGGAGAACCTGCGGACGTGGTGGCCCGCCGTCTGCTGGTGTCCACAGGGCTGCCCGTGGCGGGCATCACTATCCCGGCGGAGACCTTCCCGCATATCGTGTTCAGCAATGTGACCGTGGCACGGGCCATCAAACAGCTTGCCGCCAGCCTGGAACGTAGCTTCGGGCACGACCTTTCCCGACACGCGGTCTGGCTGGGGGAAGCGGGCCTGTACTGGTCCGACGGGGACGAACCGGGGGACGTGTTTGTGGTGGAAACTGCGGCCAACCTCATACGCAACGACCCGAACCCGGCGGGCATGAGTTATGCCGTGTCCACCGTTCTGCCGGGCTTGACCCACAGTCGCCGGGTGCGCATCCGGGACACGCGGCGGGATTTTTCCGAGCTGGTGCGCGCGGAAGAGGTCATCCATACCTTGGGAGCGAACGGGAACACGACGACCATTGGTTACGGATACGACGGAGGCTGGGGATAATGGCGGAACAGAGCCTTCTTTCCCTGCTCAAGCGTGCTCTGGAACTGGCCATGCCGGACTTGCGGGCCTACTACCGCATGACGCGCAAGGCAAAGGTCGTGGCGGCGTATGCCAGCGACGGGCGCTATTATGCGGACGTGCAGCCGCTCCGGAACGACGAAAGCCCGGACACGTCGGAGCCGGTCATTCCCAAGGTGGAAATCCCTATCGTATGGGGCGGGCCGAAAAGGGGTATCGTCTGCCCTCCGGCGGTGGGGACGCTGTGCGATCTTTCCTATTACGACGGGGACCCGAACTATCCGCGCATCAGCAACTTCCGCTGGCAGACGAACGGCGCGCCGGACTGTGAACTGGACGAACTCATTATCCAGCAGACGCCGGGCGTGAGCCTCAAGATAGAAAAGGACGGTTCCTTTCTGACTATTTCGCCTGAAAACTGGACTGTGGAAGTAGGAGGTAATGCCGTCATCAAAGCGGAGGGCAACGCGACTGTGGAAGCAGCCGGCACGCTGACACTGCAAGCGCCGAACATCATCAAGAACGGGAACGAGACGTGCGCGGGCAAAGACGGCGGCACGGGAACCACCACGGAGAATGCCCACCGGACCACCAACGGCAGCATCACGGTCAACGGGCCGTTGAAAGTAAACGGCGACCTGTCAGTCTCCGGCAATGCCTTTGCCGGGAGTCGCAGTGGCGGGAGTTGTCCACATTAGCTCCATTCTCATTTCTTGTGCAAAAAACAGGGGTGAAAATCCCCATGAAAAACCTTCGCATGGAGCGCGTCCTTTCCGGGCGCGCTCCTCTTTTTTGTGCCAGTATCGGTTGCATGAATACGGCAAACGAGCTTTGGGGACAGGACATAGCCCTTGACGACAACGGGCAGGCGCGCGTGGCGGCCAACGGCGAACTGGTGCTGACGGACGGCGTGGAAACGGGCGTGCAGGATATCAAGCTACGCCTGTTCACCCGTCTGGGCGCGCTGTTCTACGACCTGGACTTCGGCAGCCTCATTTCCGACTGGTTCTATGAGGACAGCACGGCCACGACACGGGCGGCCTTTCTGGCGGAAGTGACCATGCGCGTGGAAGAAGATCCGCGCGTGGTGGTGGGGAGCGTCAAAAGCAGTCTGCTTGCCTGGAATGAAAATTCCATCACCGTGGCCGTGCAATGGCGCTTCATCGGAGAAGACCAGCCGTTGAACCTGGTGCTTACGGCGAACAAGAGTGTGCGGGAACTGGTCATACGCGACGGCAGATACAACGAACCGGAGGCGGCGCTATGAGCCTACGACTTTCCAAAGATATAAGCGATATCCGCGCCGGACTTTTTGAACGCATCGAGTCCGTGCAGGACGAGTATGCGGCCAAGGGATGGCTGCCTGCACGCCTCAATCTGAACAAGGGCATCGCGCGGGGCATCATCGAGCTGTTCGCCTGGGGCCTGTGGCAGCTCTACAACTTTCTTGCCGTCATCCATAGGCAGGCTATTCCGCTTGAGGCCACGGGGGAGTGGCTGGACACGCACGCGGCACAGGTGGACGAAAGCCGCAAGCCCGCCACAAAGGCGCGAGGCAATGTGCTGTTTTTGCGCGGGGATCAGACCGGGAACGTGCGCATTCCCGCCGGACGTATCGTGCGGACACAGCCCGACGGCAAGGGTGATATCTACCGTTATGTGACGGATGAGCTGGCCGTACTGCCGGAAGGCGCGGCATCCGTGGCCGTGCCCGCCACGGCGGAGGAATACGGCCAGGGAGCCAACGCCGCAGTGGGACAGATATGCGAGCTTGTCACTCCGGTGGAAGGCATTTCGGGTGTGACCAATGCGGCGGACTGGCTGATTGAGGAAGGCGCGGATGCGGAAAGCGACGCAAGTTTGCGACGGCGCTATGTGCTGGCCTGGCAGCGTCAGGCGGGCGTGACCCGCGCGGCCTATGAAGCGGCGGCGCTTTCGGTTCCTGGTGTGGTGGACGTGTATGTGGCGGACCAGCATCCGCGCGGGGAAGGCACGGTGGATGTCGTGGTCATGGGAACGGCGGGTATGCCTACGTCAAGCCTGCTGTCGGACGTGCGCGCCGCTCTGGACGCGGCCATCGTCATCAATCACGACCTCCTGGTCAGAGCTCCGGAGCCGGTGAACGTGTCGGTCAAGGCCGTGCTGGAACTGCTCTCCGGGGACGCCGACTCCGTGAAGGCGGAAGCGGAAAACTGGGTGCGTTCCATGTTTTCCTACGGCGACGACCCGGATATTCCGCGCTTTTCCATCGGTAAGGACGTGGTGCGGGACCGTTTGGCCTCCGGCCTTGTATCCATTGCCGGGGTGAAGCGTATCCGCTGGGAAAGCCCGACGGAGGATGTGGAGATTCCGGCGGGGGGGCTGGCCGTGCTGGAAGCCCTGGACCTGCAAACGGTCTGGGTGGCGGAGGAATAGGCCATGGCAAGCCCGTTCTGGCAATATTTCCATGACAAGCTGAACTGGCCCGCCATCTTCCGTCCCGGCCCTGTATCGGCGCTGGCGAAGGGGCTGGCGCTGTATATGGATGACGTGCGGGAGGACATTTTGTGGCTTCGCCGCCAATGGAATCCGGCCACGGCTGACGATGAAAGGATAGCCGCCTACGGGGCCAGCCGGGGCATCCTGCGCACACGCTATGACACGGACGAAAGCTACCGCCTGCGCGTGGTCAACGCTTTTGCCTGGCACAAGCTGGGCGGCAAGGTTCAGGGCTTGGTGCGGATTCTGGCTGAAAACGGCTTTGCGGGCGCGGTCATCGTGCCGGTGAACGACGTGCGCCGCCATGACGCGGCGTTCTCCCATAACGGAGCAGCCACCTACAATGACGGCCTGTGCTGGGCACAGTTTGACGTGAAGCTGGTGGAAATCCCGGAACAGGGGCTGAACGCGGACATTCTGGCCTGGTTCCGTTGGCTGGTGAACGAATACAAGCCCGCGCGTTCCATCCTGCGGGCCATGTCCTGGAAGACCAACCTTGAGGATGAGACGGCCTTTACGGAGGGGGACGGCGTATGGCTTGCCGTCAAGCCTGAGTATGAAGACCGGCGCAAGTGGGGCTTTCCGCTGCATGACGGTTCCATCCGGTATGACAACGGCCTGTTCCGGGCGCATGACGGGCGTCTTTTCCACGACGGCGCCAACACGTACACGCGCTGGGAACCTTTTGGCCATCTGCATGATGCTCGGATTGAGAGTCTGGACGTGGCCGTGCGGCCCGTCATGGCGGACGCGGTGCGCTATGTGCCGTTGCATGACGGAGCGCTGCTTTATGACGGCCAGGGCCGACACGGCACGCTTGAGACTCCCGCCGTTGACACCCTGAACACGCGGCTTTCCGCACGGTGCCGGGAAGTATTGGACGTGCGGGAGGACGTGGAGACTCGTCTGAAAGTAACGGTCCTTGACGAAGTGGGTCGCTATCACGACGGCAGTATTACCCACGGACAGCGCTACATCAGCCTGTATAATGGCGCGTTTTTTCATGACGGTTCTCACAGTCGCGGTCCGTTCGGCGGGCGTGCGGACTTCTCCGGCGTGCGCCACGATGGGCGCTCCCGGCATGACGGCCAAGCACGGCATAGCCTGTGGGGCTGGCTGCCCAAGGCGGGGGAACGCGCCCCCGTGTTCACCTATGCCACGTTATCCGATGTGTGCGCCGTTGCCGTGAGGCTGGAAGGTACGGCGGGCATGGAGGATGCTTTTTCACTGACGGAGGACGTGACCGTGCGGGTGCTGCGCTACACGCTGCATAACGGTACGGCTTTCCACAACAGCGGGCCGCAGTACGGCGGCAAGGAGCTTGTATGAATTTCAGGGATGAAGCCCGGCTGCATGGCATTTTCGACATCCGCGTCATCAAGGCGGGGCGGGAAATCGAACATTACCGGGATGAAAACATGATTATGAGCAGCGCGCGTGACGCTCTGGCCCGTCTTATCGGCGGGGCCGGTTCGGGAAAAACGGTAACGAAGATCGGCGTGGGCACCAACGGCAACGGCCCGACGCCGGACGACAAGGGACTGACCGGGGCCTACTCCAAGCCGGTGTCGGGTTGCACCTATCCGGCCACGGGGGAAGCCTGTTTCGCCTTCACCATCGGCGCAGGTGAAGCCAACGGCAAGAGTATCCGGGAGTTCGGCCTGCTCTGTTCGGACGGGACGCTGTTCGCCCGCAAGACGCGCGGCGTCATCGAGAAGGCGGACGACATTGAAATCACGGGGACCTGGACCATCAAATTCTAAGGCAGGTGAACTATGGCGAATCTGAAAGAAACAGCGCAGTGGGAAGACGGTATTTACCGCATCGAGCAGACGGACCCTGTGGTGGGCGGGGAAGACGGGATAGACAATATCCAGGCAAAACAGCTCGGTAACCGTACCCTGTACCTGAAAAAGAAACTGGAAGAAATGGAAGGAACGGTGGACGGCTATGCGCCGGACATGCAGGAAGCGCTCTTTGCCGGTCTGAAGCTGGGGCTTGACCTGGGCGCGCTGGCCATGAAGGAGCATGAGCAGACGCGGCTCACGCGCTTTCAGGAAATCCGCGCCACCATCAAGAACCGTGGCATCAAAAGCGGCGTGACACTTTCCAAAAGTTCCACGGCCACACGCAACATCAGTTGCAGCGATGGCGTGGTGTTCATGAACGGACGGGAATATCCGGTGGCCAACCAGACGAACACGGCCAGTGTGGCCAGCAATACCACGGAGAAGTCTGGCGTGGTCATCATCTATATGTTCCTGACGGAAGCCGGGATCATCGACGTGGCGGCCACCACGTTGAACGGTCAGCTGCCGGAAGGGGCTATCGAACTTGCCCGTGCAACGGTTCCTGCGGGCAATACGGAAGAAAACGACCCGTATCTGTCGAAAGTTACCATCACGGACAGCGCCCGCCGTGAACCGGGATGGCCCAACATCCAGAAGTCGCCCGCCACGGTCTCCGTGCCGCTAAACCGTACCCTGCCGGACGCGGAGTATCTGGTAAATGTGGAAGTGGTGGGCAGCACGGGCGGACGCCTGCAAAACGGCGACGTGTACGCGACCGACAAACTCAAAAACGGGTTCAAGCTGACTACCAGCGGCACGGCGGATTCTGTGGACGTGCGCCTGCTGGTGTCGCATCCCGCCATGTAAGGAGACACTATGCAGATCGAAAAGAACGGTTCCGGGCCGTGGCCCGGTGTGGACGTGGAAGGAGTGACCGTCACGCTGACGGTGGGGGACGATGCCCTGTCTTTTGACTGTGCGGCCTTGCAGGAAGACGGGCAGGTCACGGTGGACGTGGTGCGCGGCCATGACGGCGGGCTTGCTGTTGGCGTGGAAAAAGGCGTGGAATATGTGGCCAACCTGATTATTCCCCCGGTCCGCTATGAGGACGCTCCGCTGCCGGTCACGCTGGAAGAGCCGGACCTGCCGGAAGACCTTGACCCGGCCTGCATCACGCCCGCACCGACTACGGAAAGCGTGCGCGTTCCCCTTGCCGCATCCGACATGGAAGCCGTGCGGCTGATTCTTTGGACTGTAACCGACAACATGGAGGCATAACATGGCGACCATCATCACGAAAGACAGCCTGCGTTCCAGCGTGGAATCGGCCACGGGCGGCTTGTGCACGGTACTGTATGACGATGCTGGGCATCCCAGCTTCATGCGCCGCATCCCGAAAATGCGGATTGAGGACCTGTATCCCGACCTGGGCCTGACGGGTACGCATCCGGCCTTCATCGTCAACGGCGTCGAGAAGTCGGAACTTTTCATCGGCATGTATCCGGCGTCCCTGGTGGACAGCTACGCGGTGAGCTTGCCCGGTATGGACCCGGCCAACTATCTGAATTTCGACAGCGCGGTGATGTACTGCAAGAATAAGGGCACGGGCTGGCACCTGATGACCAACGCGGAATGGGCGCTGCTGGGTGCGCTGGGCATCAAGACGGGGTTCCAGCCGCGCGGCAACACCTACTGGGGCCAGCACCACGAAGCCAAGCACGAGACCGGCACGCTTGCCCCCGGAGCCAGTGAGCTGGGTGTCAGTAACGACGATTTGCACGGACGCACGCTGACCGGCTCCGGGCCTGTGAGCTGGCGGCATGACAACAGTCCTGCGGGGATCGCGGACCTTGTGGGTAATGTGTGGGAGTGGACTGGCGGTATGCGTCTGAACGCCGGGGAAATCAACATCATCAAGGATAACGATGCGGCGGCCCATGACGTGGACATGAGCGCGGACAGCAGTGCCTGGAAGGCCATTCTGCAGAACGGCACGCTGGCCACGCCCGGCACGGCGGATACACTGAAATATGACGCCGTGGGTGGCAACGGCACAGGTGCGGTCAAGCTGAATAAGACCATCACCAGCCAGTACCCCAGTTCTGACACCACGGCATCGTCTTCCTGCGCCTTTAAGTCCATGACGGCGGAAAGCAGCGTCACGGTGCCTGCCCTGCTGAAACTGCTCTCTCTGTATCCCGTGGACACGACCAATCCTGTGGGTTCCATCTGGATGCGGAACAGCGCGGAGCGCCTGGCGTTGCGCGGCGGCAGCTACAATCGTAGTTCCGGCGCGGGCCTTTTTGGCCTTGACCTTGAATGCTACCGTAGCAACCGCAATAGACGTGTGGGGTTCCGTCCCGCTTTTATCCTGTAATTCCTGATACTTGAATCCTGAATCCCTGACCTTGCCATCATATATGGAAAAAATTGCGGGATATGCTATTAACCCTTACCGGCGAAGCCGGTCGCAATTTTTTTTGTAAAAAGGATATCCGTGCCATGACTGAATCCGTTGAAGGCGGCCTCATTCTGCAACAGAAATGGGAAGACCTTTCCGTCTATCTCTTTTCCTGCGTGCTGCGGGATATGCCGAAAAACGACCGGTTCACACTGGGGGCGGATATCCGGGCGACTGTCTGGGAAGTGGAAGCGGCCCTGGTGCAGCTTTCGCTCCGAGCCGGAAACCGTTGGGTTTTACTCAACACGGTGGACGTGAAGGCAAAAGTCCTTCTGGCTATGATACGGCTGGGAATCCGCGTCGGAGCAATCCCGGAAAAGCGGTATGAGCCGATAGCTGCCCGTCTGGTGGAAATCGGAAAAATTGTCGGTGGCCTCAAGAAAACGGGCGGGGAACGCCCGCGCCGCTGACAGGGAACGACCCGGATATGCTGCGATTTGGCGTTGCGCGGCGGCAGATACAATAATGGCAGCGGCGCGGGCCTTTTTGGCCTCAATCTGAATAACAATCGGACCAATCGCAATAGGAATGTGGGGTTCCGTCCCGCTCTCGCCCCAAAGCGTCAGATGCCCGGTGGTCACGGCCTCCGGGACGGTACAGGGGCAAAAGGGGGTTCGTTTCCTCCCCGATGCGAAGCGGGGAAATAACAGCGCTCCCGTGCGGCAAGTAGGCGACGAACGCGGCGCGGGAGCCCATTTTTTGATAAGAAAGTTGACGGTTAAAAACCGCCAGCAGGGAACAGCCCGGATATGCCACTTTCTGGCGTTGCGCGGCGGCAATTACAACAATAGCAGCGGCGCGGGCCTTTTTGGCCTCAATGTCAGAAACACTCGTACGCTCCGCAATAGGGATGTGGGGTTCCGTCCCGCTTTCGCTCCGAGTCGTCGGAAGCCCGGAGGCTACGGCTTCCGGGACGGTACAGGAGCAAAAGGGGATCGTTTCCTCCCCGGTGCGAAGCGGGGAAACAGCAGCCTCCCCGCGCGGCAAGTAGGCAACGAACGCGGCGCGGGGAATCTGGGGAAGACAGATGCCGAAGACTGCCCGTCATCTATGGGAACATGTGCTGGAGTGGGAGAACCTGCTTACAGCGGCCAAAGAGGCTTCGCGGGGTAAGCGCTACCGAAACGAGGTCATGCTGTTCAACGTCCGTCTTGAGGAAAACCTGCTGCGGATTAGGGAATGCCTGCGCGCCAAGGAATGGAGACCAGGGCCGTTTCGGGCTTTTGAAGTCTTTGAACCTAAGCGCCGCTTAGTTCATGCGCCGTGTTTTGCGGATCGAGTAGTGCATCACGCCCTGGTGCAGGTTATTGGACCATGCTTTGAACGACGCTTTATTGCTCAGAGCTTCGCCTGCCGTGTCGGCAAAGGAACTCACGCCGCCAGCGACTACCTTTCTTCCATGTTACGCTCGGCAGAGGCCAGATGGGGCGGCGTGTACGTCCTCAAGGCGGACGTGACCAAGTATTTCTACTCCATCGACCATGACATACTGTTGCGCATCGTATCCCGTACCATAGGGGACCCAGATGTGCTCAACGTGTTGCGCGTTCTGGTAAAGGAAGCCGACTGTATCGAGGGGAACCGGGGCTTGCCGCTGGGGGCGCTGACAAGTCAGTTACTTGCCAACGTGTACCTGGATCAACTCGACCATTTCATCAAGGATACGCTGGGAGTACGCTATTATGTGCGGTATATGGATGACTTCATTCTGCTGCACGGAGACAAAACGGAGCTGTGGCGGCTGTTGGCGGAAATCCGGGACTTCCTGGCCTGCGAGCTGCATTTGACCCTGAACAACAAGACACGGGTATTCCCGGCCTCCCACGGCGTGGATTTTGCCGGATACCGGCACTTTTCAGGCTACAAGCTACCGCGCAAGCGAAACGTGCGCCGGGCAAGAAAAAGGTTTGCGGGCCTGTCGAGATGCTACGCGGATGGACGCGTAGATATAGACACCGTGCGTTGCTGCGTCGCGTCCTTTACGGGATACATGCGGCATTGCAAGGGATGGAAGAGTGCGGAAAGCACCTTGAACAGCCTGATTTTAGTAAAAAACAGTGAAAAAGACAAGGAATAACGGGCGAAAATCCTTCGCATGGAGCGCGCTGTTTCCGGGCTTTGCGCAGATTTTTCCGGCATAGTGAGGGCTGACAGAGGCGGGGGCGCAGCAACGCCCCCACCGGCGGGCTTGGGAGAAGCCCACCACGGCCCCACATGAGGATTAGGCCCCTCATGCGGAGTATCCGCCTGTCGTGTCTGTCCACGCGGGACAAGGCATGGTCTAGCATGGCGGAGCGCATGGGGCAACCGCTGGAAGTGTTGAAAATGCAGGAAAAGAAGGAAATCCGCTGTGGTCATTGCAACAAGCTGCTGGGCAAAGGAACCGCCCGCGACCTGGAAATAAAGTGCCCCCGTTGTGGCACGCTGAATCATCTGAGGGACATGATCCCCCGCTCCGAGCCGTCCGACGGCCTGAACGGAGCGTTTTATGCTGATTCCGAAAAAGAAATCGGAAACTGAAACCATCATCATTGTTGGTCCCTACCGTATCCCGGTCAAGCGCGAGGCTTTCAGAAAGTGGGAAGCGGAGCTTATGACCGGAGCGGGCTTCACCGACAGGGAAATCAAGGCCGAAATCCTGCGGAGGCTGGGGTATGAACAGAATTGAACTGTTGCCCGTTTCCGCCCTGCGTCCCGCCCTGTATAATCCCCGCGAGGCCGACGCGGAACGCCTGGAACTGGTGCGGCTTTCCCTGCGCAAGCTGGGCTTCCTGCTGCCGCTGGTGGCGACTACGGGCGGGGAAATTCTCTCCGGCCATCAGCGGCACGCCGTGGCCGTGGACATGGGAGCCGCCCGCGTGCCCGTGCTGCGTGTGGACGTGCCGGAAAAAAGGCGTCGCGGCATCAATATCCTGTTCAACAGGGCTACCAATGATATAGCCGTACAGGACACCGAACGGGACATGAGCGCGGCCCTGCGCGGGGCTGACGTTCATTCCCTGGCCGAAAAACTGCCGGACATTTCCCCGGACAGCCCGGCATTCTTCCCCTGCATGGCCGCTGAGATGCGGGAAGTCTCGCCTCTTGCCCGATGCAACGTGTCCCGTTTCGTGCGTCATGCCGCCAATGTAGGCCGGATGCTGGCGCGGCTCGGCGTCCATCTGCCCATCGTGACCACGACGGACGGCACGGTCATCAACGGTGTGGGCAGGCTGGAAGCCGCTGCCCGAAAGGGACGGAAGGAAATAGCCGTGGTCACGCTGGACGAAGACCGGGCGGAACTGGCCCGCGCCATGCTGAACCTTTTGAGCATGGACTTCCGGTTCACGGGGGACAATGCTGATTTTCTGCGCTACGGCGCGTTCCGGCGGAAATGGCTGCATCGCACCTATCTTGGTCGAGCATTCGTGCTGCCGGTGTACCGGCACAAGCGGCTTTCCGACGTGCGGCTGGATGCCGCTTTCATGGAAAAATGGAAGGCCGCCTGCGGGGAAAGCGTGCTGGACTTCGGTTCGGGACAGGGCGACGAAGCTCGGATGCTCCGGCACGCAGGCATCCGCGTGACGGAGTTTGAGCCGTATCCCGCTGACGGTGACACGGTAAACAGGGAAAAGGGGCGCGCTTCGGCCATGGGCTTTCTTTCCGCCGTGCGGGCTGGTACGTCATTCAGCGCCATTTTCGTTTCCAGCGTGTTGAACAGCGTGCCGTTCCCGGAGGACAGGGAGCATATTCTGCGCATCGTGGCGGCACTGTGCACCCCGGAAACACTGGTATGCGCGGCGGCACGCGGTACGAAAAGCAGTTCCTGGAGCTGGTTCACGGAGGGCGAAGCCCTAAGCCAGAGAGCATCCAGGGCGTGCAATTTCCCGTTGAACATGGAAAAAGGCGTTATTCTGGGGGATATAGCCACGGCTCCCAAGGCGCAGAAGTTCTTTGAGGAAGCGGAATGGCTGGAATTGTGGAGCAGGTATTTCGGCTCCGTGGAAGCCGGATTGTCCGACGGCATGGTGACGGTTCGCTGTCGCAGGCCACTGGCATGGCATCCGCGAGAACTGGCGGAAAGCCTGCGCTTTGAGTTCGATCTACCGTACCCGGACGGCCAGCGTATGGGCCTTGTCCGGCTGGCGCTCAAGTCGTTTTCCCAACGGCTGGGGCTGGACCTGGAGGGCGTATGAGCCAGGGGCACGACTGGACGTTCCACGGCTTTGCCGGAGAGTTTGACGGGCATGTCCGGGAGCAACTGCCTTGGTATGAGCTGGCCAGCGCCGCTATGGGCCTGATAGCCCGGCAATACATCCCGAAGGAAGGCAAGGTCTATGACCTTGGCGCGTCCACGGGCAACGTGGGCCGCGTGCTGGCACCCACGCTTGAAGCGCGCTGTGCGCGGCTGACGGCGCTGGATGAATGCCCGGATATGGTGGAAGCATACAACGCGCCTGGACGGGCGTTGCGGGCCGATATAACGCGGTTCGACTACAAGCCCTTCGACGTGGCTGTGGCTTTTCTGGTGTTCATGTTTCTTGCCGTGCCCGCCCGCAGAAAGCTGCTGGCCCGCCTGCGGCAGCAGCTACGCCCCGGCGGGGCCATCATCATCTTTGACAAGCTGGTGCCGCCCGGCGGCTATCCGGCCACGGTCCTGGCAAGGCTGACCTGGGCTTCCAAGCTGGACCAGGGCGCGGAACCCGGAGCCGTGGTCAGAAAGGAGCTCTCCCTGTCGGGAATCCAGCGACCGCTTTATCCCGGAGAGCTGGGCGAAGATGCCGTGGAGGTATTCAGGTTCGGGGACTTCGCGGGCTGGATTATTGAGGGCTGAAAAATGGGCGTGGTTTTGTGTATGTTTTGACACACAGCCCGCGCCCCTAAAATCTTCATTCAAAAAACGTGCCAAAGCATAAAAAATGCTCTGGCACGTTCTCATTTCTCCTGCGGAAGATTCTCATTTCTCTTGCGCCTTCACATTGGACGTTCCATGATTTGCCGGCCATACTCCTCACGACCAAGCATGAAAAAGACAACATAGGGATAGGCTTGGAAGCCAACAAAAAAAGCCCTCACGGAAGATTCCGTAAGGGCTTATTTTTTATGGAGCCAGCTAAGAGACTTGAACTCTTGGCCTGCTGATTACGAATCAGCTGCTCTACCAACTGAGCTAAGCTGGCGGACGGCTTGTTGTGTCAAAATATGGCCGGACTGTCAAGCGGAAATATGCCCGGCCCGAGGATCAGGCGTCAGTCCTTTCCAGATACAAGGGAATGACGTGCAGGCTGCGGCTGATTTCTTCGGTATGGCCCAGCCACCAGCGGACCTTGTCTCCGGGCCAGCCCAGTTTTTCCGCCACGGCACGGGCCACGCCGGCCACATTGAGGATGGGATGGCGCTGGAAGACCTGCGGCAGTCCGTAGGTCAGATTGCAGGCAAGACATTTTCCGGGGCGCTGGTGCAGCTCAAAGGCCAGTTCCGCCTTCCCTTCTCCTTCGGAGCGGCAGACCAGAACGATGTCATAAGCGCCTTCCTCAGCGCCGCCGAACAGTGCGTCGAAAAAAGCCTCAGTGCGTTCCGGGGGGAACACGCTTTCAAGAAAGGCCTTATCAAGAACCTTGCTCATATTGCCTCCAGCCCGACAACGGGCAAGAAAATTTCAAAAGCTAACGATAGCGTTTTTTTTCATAAAAGACAAATCCGCCCGTCAGCAAGGCAGGCACAGGGGCCGCAACCACTCCGGCACGCGGGGCAGATCCCGCAGGCAGACGTCATGCCGGGGCAGGCGCTCCAGCCGGAAGCCCTCCAGCAGATCCGATGCCGCGACCGGCCGCATGTCGGGGCGCAGACCGGCCAGACGGGCCAGCACGCCCACGATCTCCGCCGCCGCGACCCCCTGGCGGCGCAGCTCGCGCACCCCCAGGCTCTGGTGGCGCTTGGCCAGGCGTTCCCCCTGTCCGTCCAGCAGCAACGGGATGTGCGCATAGGCGGGCGGTTCGAAACCCCACAGGCGCAGCAGGGCCAGCTGGCGCGGCGTGGATGTCAGGATGTCGCGCCCCCGCACCACCTGGGTGATGCCCATCAGGGCGTCGTCCAGCGCCACGGCCAGCTGGTAGGCCACCACGCCGTCGGAACGGCGCAGGGCAAAATCTCCGCCGCAGTCCTCCAGCGTGAAGGACTGTTCGCCCAGCAGGCCGTCCCGGAAATGGAAACATCCTTCGGGGCAGCGCAGGCGCAGGCAGGCACGCCGCCCCTGGGCCTCGCGCAGGCGCCGCTCTTCCGGGCCCAGATGACGGCAGGTGCCGGGATAGGGGGCCCCGGCATCATCCACATGGGGCGCCCCGGCCAGCTGGCGCAGTTCCTTGCGGGTACAGTAGCAGGGATAGACCAGCCCGGCACGATCCATGGCATCCAGCGTCTCGGCATACAAGGCCGTGCGGGCGCTCTGGAAATAGGGGCCGCACGGGCCCTGCTCCGCCATGGCGCTGCCGTCGGCCGGGACGGCGCCGTCCACGGCCGGGCCTTCGTCCCAGTCCAGCCCCAGCCAGCGCAGGTCCTCCACCAGGGCCCGGGCATATTCGGGACGCGAACGCTGGGGGTCGATGTCTTCCATGCGCAGGACCAGCGTCCCGCCGGCGCTGCGCACCGCCAGCCAGGCCAGAAGGAAGGCCCAGGCATTGCCCAGATGCATGTAGCCCGTGGGACTGGGGGCCAGCCGCCCCCGTACGGGCCGGGAAGAGGCCGACGGCGCGGGATGGTAACGATAGTCTTGCAGACTGCGGGGCAGTGCGCAGGGGATGGTCATGCCGCCTCCGAAAACGCCCGGTACGGGCCGTCCGTGTCATGTAAGCTGTGAACGAAAGGGGAAGGGAACCCCTGACAGGAGCGCCCTTCCCCTTTGGGAAAATCTGTCTGCACGGAGACTATTTCTTGTTCCACGGCATGCGGGCCAGCAAAAGGCCCAGACCGCAAAAGCCCGTCACACCGGCAAAGACCAGGCCCGCGCCCACGAAGGCGCTCAGCCAGAGCCACTGGGGCCAGGCAAGGCTCAGGGCCAGGCCCAGCAGCACCATGCCGCCCGCGCCGATCTGGATCTGGCGGAACATGGGCAGGCTGCGGCGGCTGCGCACCACGGGAAGACCGGCCTTGTCCCAGGCCGTGGCCCCGCCTTCCATCTGCCAGGCCTCACCGGCGGCCAGCTGTTCCAGCAGGTCGCTGTTGTTCTTGGTGCGACGGCCCGAATTGCAGGTGAAGACCACGGGCTTGTCCGTCACAGGACGGAAATCCTGCCAGCGGATGACCGACAGGGGGGCGATCTCCGCGCCTTCGATGCGCAGGGACTCCACTTCATCAGGTTCGCGAATATCCACGAGCCGGATCTCGCCGGCTTCCAGTTTCCTTTTGACATCCTGGGGGCTCATGAGAGGAAGCATGATCGACTCCCGTATATGCCGGACCAGGGGCCCGGGTCATGCCGTCCTCCCGTTGCCGACGAAAGGACGGGCTATTTCTTGGTCTTGCGTCCCTGCTTGCCGGAGCTCTTCTTGCTGCTGCTCTTTTTGGCGCTGCTTTTGCTGGTGCTGCGGCTGCTCTTCTTGACACTGCTCTTCTTGCTGCTGCCCTTCCGGCTGACGCTGCTCTTGCTTTTGCTGCGGCTGTTCTTCTTCTGGACGCTGCTCTTCTTGTCCCGCGTGTTCTTCTGGCTGACGCCGGCCTTGCTCTTGCTGCGGCTGTGCGAGATCTCGCGCACGGCCTGCTCTTCGGCATAGGCGGCCATGCGCAGTTCCTCGGCACTGAAGGCGTCGCTGCCTTCCACGCGTCGGGCTCCCATGAAGGTAGTTCTGAAATACGGGTCGTCAAGACTGTTGATGCGCACGCGCGTCCGGCGGCGGGGGCTGTGGACGAACTTCCCGTCCCCCACATAGATGCCGGTATGGTAGCCGCGGCGGGGATGGTGGAAGGCCACGATGTCACCGGCGCGCATGTCTTCCACGCGGGTGATGCGCTTGCCTACGGCCGACTGTTCCCGGGCCGTGCGCGGCAGGTTGATGCCCACGCTCTTGTAGGCCCACTGCACGAGGCCGGAGCAGTCGAAGCCGCCGGGATTGCGCCCGCCGGGCACATAGGGGGTGCCGATGGCGGAACGGGCCACCTGCACGGCCTTGGCCTGCCGGGGACCGCCCTCCTCGGCGCTTTCATCGAAAACGGCTTCATAGGAGCGGCGGAAGCGGGCTTCCTGCGCCGCGCGCTGGCGCTGCGCATACCAGGATTCTTCAGGATAACCGGAAGAGCCGGACCCGGAATGGGAGGCGCAACCGGCGCTCAGGGCCAGCAGACCCATGGCAAGGGGTATCAGCAGTCTTGGGACAAGACGCATGCTTTCTCCGGGGTAAGAAATCGCAACCAAAAAGAGGGGAAGGGCCCGGGCGGCAGGGAAAGGCCCCGCACGCCGCCGGCAAAGGGACAGTCCCTGCAGGGGACAGGACCACGGCCGGACAGCCTGTCCTGCCCAAAGGCCATACGAAACTTGGGCGTGAGAGTATTAGCACAGGCTGCTGTCAAGTGTAAAAAACTTTTTGGGAAAAATTTTTTGACCGCAGCATCGTGCAAAAAAAGGAAGCCGGGCTCTCCCGGCTTCCTCAGTGCTGGCTAGGCCTGTTCGTCCTGCGTTCGCAGGTCGCGTTCGATGCAGGCAAAGGCATTATGGCTGTGGATGGACTCCATGCTCTCCACCTCCACGCGGAACCAGCGCACATGCTCGTGCTCCGTCAGACGCTGGGCAACGTTGCGCACCACGTCCTCCACGAAGGTGGGCTGGGCGAAGGCGTGCTCGGTGACGTATTTCTCGTCCTCGCGCTTGAGCAGGGTATAGACGGCGGACGAGCCCGAAGCCTCGGCCATCTCGATGAATTCCTCGATCCAGCTGAAGCCCGACATGCGCACGGCCAGATGGATCATGGTGCGCTGGCTGTGCGCGCCCTCGCGGCTGATGGCCTTGGAACAGGGGCACACGGTCATCACGGGCACGTCCACTTCCAGCAGGAAGGACTGGCCCTTCTCGTCCAGCTCGCCGGTCAGGCGGCACTCATACGAGATGATGCTCTTGATGCCCGACGAGGGCGCGGGCTTGTGCACGAAATAGGGGAAGCAGAAGCGCACATAGGAGCGGCGCGCCTCCAGGCGTTCCTTGACCGTGGCCAGCAGGCGGCGCACCGACTGGTAGTTGATTTCGTCGTTCCACTCTTCCAGCGCTTCGATGAAGCGGCTCATGTGCGTGCCCTTGAACGAGGCGGGCAGATCCACACCAAGGTCCACCCGGGCCACGGTCTGGCGGCTGCCCTGGGCGCGGTCGCGCACCAGCAGCGGCACGGTGATGCCGCGGATGCCGACGCGGTCGATATTGATGGGAACCTTGGGGGCATGGCGTTGCACGTCTTCCATTATGCGAGATCCTGTCCTGTAGTTGTACCGCTGAAGGTGCCGTGCTTGACACCCTTGCAGGAAATGAGCTTGTCGGCCAGCGCCCGCACGCGGGCGGCCTCGCCTTTGAGGATGAGCACCTCAAGGCAGTTGTGATGGTCCAGATGCACATGCAGGGTGGCGATGATGATGTCATGCTCGTCGTGCTGCATCTGGGTCAGGCGGCGGGCCAGGTCGTTCTTGTGATGGTCATAGACCAGGGTCAGCGTGCCCGCGCCCTGGCCGTCGGCCTGCTGCCACTCCTCGGCCACGAGGGCCTTGCGGATGAGGTCACGGATGGCTTCGGAGCGGTTGCTGTAGCCCTTGACGGCGCACAGGGCGTCGAAAGGTTCCAGCAGCTCTTCGTCCAGAGAAACACCAAAACGTGTCAGTTTTCCCATTGTTCGCCTCATGCGGCCGGGACACCGTCCGGCGGTGCCCGGTGGTGAATCTAGCAAAATCTTCCTGAAAATCCAGAGGCCTTTCCCCGGCCCTGCCCGCCGGAGCGGCGCCTTTCACGAAAAAATGTGCCGGGAAAGGGACGGACAGGCCGGATGCCGGCACAGGAGCGCGCCCGTCAGGCCGGAGCCGCCGCGGCAAGGGATGACATACTGCCGTATGCCTTACGGGGACACGCCCCCTCATGCAGACAACGGGAGCCGGCCACCGGTGCGGGAGGGCCCCAAGGCCCACGATCCGGGCCTACGCGGGCCGGACGCGGCGGCGTATCTCCCACACGGCCACCGTGACGGGCACGGGCTGGGCATACAGGGGCTCCACACGTTCGGTGAACACGCGCCGCCCTTCCAGACCGCCGCCGTGCAGGGCCTGCAAAAAGGCCTCGTACACGCCGCGTCCGGGCTCGGCCACCCAGGCCGCGCCGTCGTCGGCCAGCACATGGGAAAGAAAGTGCATCACCGGCGCTACGAAGCGCTTCTCGTACATGATGTCGCCGCCCCAAAGGCGGAAGATGCTGCGGGGCCGCACGGCGGGCTGACGCCAGTCCATGACGGTCCACAGGGGCGAGGTCACCCCGTTGTGCCGGGCGTTGAGGCTGGCGAAGTGCAGGGCCTCTTCCTCATAGTCCATGCCGATGACCTGCGCGCCCAGCCACTGGCCCACCATGGCCGTGAGCCCCAGGCCGCAGCCCAGGTCGAGGCAGGGGCGCCCGGCGATCTCGGCACGGCGCTCTTCCAGCCAGCGGCACAGGGCGATGCTGGACGGCCACAGTTCCGTCCAGTACGGCAGGCGTTCGTCCTCAAAGTTCTGCGGATCGTCCAGCATGGCGTTCCACAGGGTCTCCAGGTCGGCGGCGCGCTGCAGGCGCCACAAGCGACCGCAGGCCCGCACGGAGATGAAGGGGGTGTAGGACGTCAGGCCGTGGCTTTCCTCTTCGGCTCCGGGCGCGATCTCCGCCGCCGGAGCTTCCGCACTGTTGCAGGCCAGTCCGGCCTGTTCCAGCAAGTTTCCCAATCGCGTATCCATCCCGCAAGCATAGCGTATCAGGCCCCATCTGTACAGACGGACGGATTGTGTCCTGCCCCCCCTTTTGCTATGCTGCGCCCGTACCTGCACGAACGGATGCGGCCCGTTGCAGGCTGCCGGAAATCCCGGTGCCCCGCGACCGTGCCGCCCCGCCGGCCGCAGGAGGATCTTTTCCTTACAGGAAGCTTATGGGACAGGATATTTTCGACGTCATCATCGTGCTGGTCCTGACGGCCTTCGCGGCCCGCGGGTTCTGGACCGGCTTCGTGGGCGAGGTCGCCGGGCTGCTCTCCATCGTGGGCGGCTTCTGGGTCTCCCACCATTTCCACACCGTGCTGGCCCCGCACCTCACCTTCATCACCGAACCGGCTTGGCGCAACATCGCCAGCTATGTGCTGCTCTTCCTGGGCGTGCTCATCGCCGTGGGCCTGCTGGCGCGGCTGCTGCAAAAGCTGCTGGCCTTCTCCTTCGTGGGCTGGATCGACAAGCTCACCGGCGGCCTGCTGGGCCTGGCCAAGGGCGTGCTGCTCTGCGCCGTGGTCCTGCTGCTGTTGCAGAAGCTCTTCGGCGATGCCGAGTTCCTGCGCCACTCGCGCGCCCTGCCCTATTTCAATTCCCTGATAAGCCAGGTGCGCGGCTGGCTGCCGCCTGACCTCATCAGCCGTTTCGGACTTTAACCCTCCACAAGGAACAGTTTCATGAAACGCGCTCTGGAAGAATTGCAGGCCGTCATCGAACGGCTGACCGATGCCGAGAACGGCTGCCCCTGGGACAAGGAGCAGACCCCCGAAAGCCTGACCGAATACCTCATCGAGGAAAGCCACGAGCTGGTCAGCGCCATCCGCTCCGGCAACACGGCCGACGTGTGCGAAGAACTGGGCGATGTGGCCTTCCTGCTGCTCTTCGTGGCCCATCTGTACCAGAAGCGCGGCCAGTTCAGCCTGGACGACGCCCTGAACAACAACCGGGCCAAGATGGTGCGCCGTCATCCCCATGTGTTCGGTGACGTGACCTTCGACAATCTGGACGAGCAGCTCAAGACCTGGGAAAAGATCAAGCGCGCCGAGCACACCGATGCCGAAGGCAAGCCCCAGGGCCTGTTCGACTCCCTGCCCGCCAGCCTGCCGCCGCTGACCAAGGCCTACCGCATCCACTCCAAGGCCGCCCGCGTGGGCTTCACCTGGCCCGAGGACGAAGAAGTGGAACAGCAGGTGGAAGCCGAATGGCTGGAATGGCTGGACGCCTCCGCCGGGGACGACGCCGAAGCCCAGAAGCACGAGCTGGGCGACCTGATCTTCAGCATCACCGAGATGGGCCGCCGCAAGGGCATCAAGGCCAGCGAGGCCCTGGATCTGGCCACGGCCCGCTTCCTGCGCCGCTTTGCCCGCATGGAAGAACTGGCCCGGCAGCAGGGGAAGGACTTCCCCGAACTGTCGCTGGATGAGAAGGACGAGCTGTGGAACGCGGCCAAGGAAGAAGAAAAGGCCGCCCATTAGCGACCTCCGCCCTTGGGCGGCTTTTGGCGGTCGTGCTGGCCCTGCTGCTCTGCGCCTGTGCGCAGGACGTCATGGGCCCGCACGGCCGCAAGCCCATGCTCCTGTCCGGGACGGAACGCCCCGACAGGGCCCCCGGCAGCCTGTTGCGCGCCGATCCCGGCTATATCCAGTGGCTGGAACGCCAGTCCATGCTGGGCAATGCCGACGATCTGGCCGCCGAGGTCTCGGGCTCGGAACGTCTGTGGGGCAACAGCGGCAGCAATGACCGCCTGCCCCTGCTGCTGGATGCCGCCCCCTGCTGGCTGGAGGTCAATCCCCACACCCTGCGGGGCAAGGCCCCGGCCATGCAGTCCCTGGCCCGCTCCGGCACCCTGGAAGCCTTCCGGCGGATGGGCTTTTCCGGCCTTTACCTGTCTCCGTCCCAGGAACAGGGCGCCCTCTGGCACAACCAGCTCCGGCCCGATTTCGGTACGGGCACCACGTCCCTGGCCTTCGACGCCCGCAGCGGCGACGACGAACAGTTCGCCCGGCTCAACGCCCGTGCCGCCACCAGCGGCTTCCAGCTGGGCGGCTCCCTGCCCCCGGCCGCCACGGGCCTGGGCCCGGACTTTTTCCTCCAGGCCCGCCACGCCAGCCGCTTCAGCGGTCTGTACGCCATGATGGAGGCCCCGGCTTCCCTCTGGGGCACGCTGCCCGCCTCGCCCCAGGAATGGGAATGCCTCCCCCTCAACGCCCAGCAATGCCGCACCCTCACCGACAAGGGACTGCTGCCCCCGGCCCTGCTGCGCGACGGTCTGCCCTGGGCCACGCCCGGCGGCTGGGCCGTCACCGGCGAAGTGCGCGGGGCCGACGGCAAGCCCCGGCGCTGGCTGTACCGCTATGCGGGCAACGTGCTGCGCCCCGTGCTGCTCTGGCAGGACCCCTCGGGACAGGCCCGGCGCGTGCTCTCCGCCGCCGTCATCCGTCATACCGGCCTGCAGCAGCAGACCCTGGCCGGGCTGCACCTTGAAGCCATCATGGGCCTGGACGTGCCGCCCGACGGCGGAGCGCCCTCCCCTCGTGACCAGCTGGCCCCCGGTCTGGAAGCGCTGGACGCCCTTGCCCGCGAGATCCACCGTTACGGCGGCTGGGCCATGCAGGCCGACATCCTGCCCCCGTCGCTGACGCCCCTGATCCAGCGGGCCCCCGTGGACCTGACCCGTGATACCGTCACCAGCCCCGCCGCCGAATATGCCCTGCTGACCGGCGATGCCGCGCCCCTGACCGCCCTGCTGCGCCAGTCCATGAGCAGCGGCGTCCGGCAGGAAGGTCTGGCCCGCGGCCTGCACCAGTGGCAGGGCGTGGACTGGCGTCCCCTGCGCGACCTGCCCGGCGGCGAGGCCCTGTTCCAGCGTGCCCGCCGTCTTTCCGGCCTGCATGACGACGAGTATTTCTGGCCCACCACGCCCGCCGGTCTGGCGCGGGAAGCCCTGGGGCGCAAGCCCGATGCCGCTCCCTCCCGTGACCGGCGCGATACGGAACTGGAAGAAGCCGGCCTGCTGCTGCTTGCCTGGCGTGTGGGCCTGCCCGGTCTGGCCTTCGTGAGCCCGCAGGAATTGCAGGGCGCCCTGCCCCTGCCCAAGTCCACGCCGGGCACGGCCGCCAGTGCCGGTCTCGTCCCGCTGCTGGAACCGGAGACCACCGCCGGAGAAGTGGAGCCCGCACCGCTGGCCTTTGGCCCGCTTTCGGAGGAGCTGCGTCTGCCCCGGAGCCCGGCAAGCATCATGGCCCGGCTGCTGCATGCCCGCGCCGTCTCCGGCGTGGCCCGTGGCCAGCTTTTGCGTGTGGTCAGCGGCCCTGCCGGGACCCTGGCCACCGTCACCCGGCTGCCTGACGGCAGCTGCTGGGTGCTGGCCGCCAACTTCGGCAGCGGCAGCGCCACCCTCCGCATCCCCCTGCCCGTTTCCGGGGCAGCGCAAGATATCGTTGAACAGACGTCCCTGGCTGTCCAGGGAGGTCTGACCGTGACCCTGAACGGCCGTTCTGCCCGGCATTATCTGGTCGGAGCCGCCGCATCGCCCAAGGAGCCATCATGACAGAAAAAAATCCCGATGCCGCCAGCAAGCTGGCCTGCCCTGAAGAGGAGATCCCCATGGGCATGACGCCCTGGTCCCAGCTGGATGAAGAGGCCCGGGCCCGGGCAAGCCGCCCCGCCCCTGCCGACGGCCAGAAGAGCCCGGCCCCCGGCACGCCGTCTGTGGCCCCGGAACCGGCGCCCGCCCCGCAGGAAGAGGCCCCTATCCCCATGCCCGCCGCAGAGGCCGTGCAGCCTGAGGAGGCCCCGGCCGCTCCCGCCGCGCCTGCTGCCGCGCCGGAGGAAAGCCCTGCCGCTGCCCCATCGCCGACGCCCGAAGCGCCCTTGACGATGGCAGCCGAGGAAGCGCCTGCGGCCCCTGCCGACGCTGCCCGGCCCGTACCTGAGACCGAGCCTGCCGCCACCGCCGAAGAAAAGGCCGACAGCGGCGAAGCTCCTGCGGAGGCCATGCCTGCCGATGCCGTCGCGGCTGCCGCCATGGCCGACGCGCCCCGCAGCGGACGCCGCGGTCTGGCCACCATGCAGCCCGCTGCGGTGGGGGATCAGATCCCGGCTGCCGATGGCGCCCCCCTGCCGGAAGAAGGCCAGGCGCCCGCCGGAGAAGATGCCCCGGCCGCTCCCGCCGCGCCGGTGGCCGTGCTGGAAGCCGGCCCCGCCCAGAAAGCCTTTGCCGTGCTAGCCAAGATGGGCCCCCTGGCCCTGCTCCTGCTCCTGCTCTGCCAGCTCTGGCCAACCTTCCTGACCGGCGGTCTGTACTGCCCGCCGGAAATGAAACTCATGGATACCGTCCGTGAAGCACTGGCCAATGGCCAGTGGTTCGCGCCCCTGCACAATGGTGATGCCCAACTGCCCGTCTTCGTCTGGATGCTGGCCGCCCTCGACCTGGTGGCCCGCATGGTGCCCCAGCTTTCGGCCTTCGTCTGGCCGGCGGGCGCCGCTCTGGGCGGTCTGGCCTGTCTGTGGGGCACCTGGGCCCTGAGCCGTGCCGCCGGTTTCGGTCCGCAGGCCGCCCTGGCCTCCGGCCTGATCCTGCTCTCCAGCCTGCTGTTCCCGCAGCTGGCGCACTTCATGGGCCCGCAGGGGCTGGCCACCGGCCTGTGCCTGCTCTCCATGGCCTTCTTCTGCATGGGCTGGAGAAAGGAACACGCCTGGATCTCCCTATCGCTGGCCTTCCTGACCTCCGGCCTGGCCGCACTGACCGGTGGTCTGGTCTTCCTGATCCTGCCCCTGCTGACCAGCCTCGTCCACCTGTTCTGGACCTGGCGCATCCGCCGCGCCCAGCGTCTGGACGCGCTGGCGGGCTTCCTGCTGCTCCTGCTGCTGGGTGCCCTCTGGGCCGCCGCCATCATCTTCTGGGTGCAGGCCGAAGGCTACGCCCAGGCCGTGTCGTCCAAGTTCATCAGCCTGCCCTGGCCCCTGCCCGCCTTCTGGTGGCTGGCCCCGGCCCTTGCCGTGCTCGGCCTCCTGCCCTGGCTCTTCGTGGTCACCGGCGTCAACTGGGGCCGCGTGTTCGCCACCAGCTGGAAGACCCTGCGGGCCAGCCGCAAGGAAAACAGCGGCAGCTCCTTCCTCTGGATCGCCCTGGTCTTCTCCCTGCCCCTGTCCCTGCTGGGCTCCGGCCTTGCCGGCGCCACGCCTGCGCTCTGCCTGCTGGCCATCCTGCTGGGCCGCGCCCTGGTCCGCATGGGCAGCCTGGGCAGCAAGTTCTTCTATCTGGTCATCGCCCTGCTCTTCCTGCATGCGGGCATGCTGCTGGCCGCCCTGCACTTCCCCGTGGCGCTGGAATGGCTCCACACGTCCACCTCGCTGGCCATCCCCCAGCAGTATGAGGCCCTGCTGACCAGTCTGGATGCCCTGCCCGTCCTGGGCGGCCTGTGCATCGTCTTCGCCGTGCTGCTGGCCCGCTTCACCCGTCGCGCCTGGCCCGGCGGCTCCCTGCTGGTCTGCACCCTGTTCGCCATCCTCCTGGCCCAGCCTGCGCATCTGTGGCTGGCGCCCCAGCTGGCCGAGCATGCCGAACTCAAGCTTGCCGCTGCCCAGCCCCTGAATGCCGCTGCCCCCGCAGTCCCGGCCGCTGTCGAAGAGGGCACCGCTCCTGCGGCCCCCGAAGCTGCCGCCGGAACGGCCGCGCCGGAAGCGCCCGCTGCTGATGCGGCTGCCCCGGAAACGGCTCCGGCCCCCGAGGCCGCACCTGCTGCGGAGGCCACGGCCCCTGCCGCACCTGAAGCCACCACTCCGGCTGAAGCCGCCCCGGCCCCGGAAGCGACGGAAACCAGCGCTCCCGCTCCTGAAGCCGCTGCTCCGGCTGAAGTACAGGCTGCTCCGGCCCAGAAAGCCGCAGCCCCAGCGCCCGCGGAAGGCAGGCCCGCCCCTGCGGAAAATGCGCAGCCTGCCGCGCCCGTACAGGAAAGCCCTGCCGTGCAGACCCTGCCCGCGGGTCCTGAACACGGCGCGCCCATCCCGCCGGATGCCGTTCCGGCCCAATAAGCGCCACCCATAGACAAAAAAACAAGGGGAGAGCCCGCCAGGGCCCTCCCCTTTTCTGTTTCCTCCCCAGCTTCGGCAGATGCTCCTGCCTGTCTGCTGCCGGGCAGCCTGCCCGTTCCTCAGCTTGGACGCCGGGACTGCGCACATTTTTCCTGTCCCTGCCGGATGGCGTCCGTCGTCCATGCGGACAGGATGCCCCGGCATGGCGGGCCTTCCCCGGGCCAGCCACGGAGCTGCCCCAATGCATGCCATAAAGCAGATCTCCCGTACAGCCTGTCGGCAGAACGGAAATCGGCAGAGGCCCCGGCCATCCCTGCCTTTTCGATCGCGGACAAGCGCCCCGCTACTGCCATCCGCCCGTTGTCCGCCGCTACGGCCCGGAAGGGCTCGTGCCGGGAGCCCCCGCCACATCCGCCTGCCAGCAGGGAGGATGCAAACAGAACAAAACCAAGCGACATGAAAAAAGCGCCCATCCCTCACGGGACGGACGCTTTTTTTCAGAACAGCAGGCAGGGCCTGCGATGCTAGTGGGACATGCCCTCGTCAGGCATGCTCACCTTGAGCAGGCTGCCCAGATGCTTGCGGGCCAGCTCCACTTCGGCCTTGTCCACCACGGGCATGTCCTTGGGACGGACCTGCAGGTCATTGCCCTCTTCCACGATGACAAGCGCCGCGGCCATGCGGCCCATGACGCAGAAGAAGCGCCGGGCATCCCAGCCCTTGGCTTCCACCCAGCGGGCGGCATCGTCAGGATAGAGGAAATCCGCCTTGCCCCTGCGGGCCACGGGATGGGCCTCGATCCTGTTCTCACGGGCCCAGTTGCGGAACTGGGGCAACACATCGAGGAAGCGCAGCAGTTCCTTTTCTTCCACCGGGCCCTGCCCGTCATAGACCGTCGTCACGGCAGCCGCTTCCACGTCCACCGGGACGACCACGGTCAGGCCGCAGAGCAGCAGGCCGCAAAGCAGCCCGCCGGCCAGCCAGCCTCGGCATCCAGTTTTTCTCATCAAGCAACAAGCCTCGCTTAGTACTGCACGGCGCTGATCTTGGAGAGCCTGTCCATATTGTGGTAGGATTCCACATAGCGCAGGGTCCCGGTCTTGCCGCGCAGCACCAGGGAATGGGTCACCGCATGACGGGCGCTGTAGCGCACGCCACGCAGGAAATCGCCGCCGGAGATACCCGTGGCGGCAAAGAAGCAATCATCGCTGCGCACCAGATCGTGCACGGTCAGCACTTCGCGGATGTCGATGCCGGCCTCGTTGATGGCTTCCTTCTCCACATAGGACTGGGGATCCAGACGGGCCAGGATCTGGCCGCCCATCCCCTTGATGGCGCAGGCCGCCAGCACGCCTTCGGGGGTGCCGCCGGTGCCCATCATGACGTCGACTTCGGAACGCGGATCCACGGCCATCAGGGCGCCGGCCACGTCACCGTCGGTATGCAGCTGGATACGGGCGCCCGTGCTGCGGATGTCTTCGATGAGCTTCTTGTGACGGGGCTTGTCCAGCACGAAGACCACCAGGTCCTGCACGTTCTTGCCCAGGGCGCGGGCCACGTTGTGCAGGTTGACGTCCACAGGAGCGTCCAGATCGATCACATCGCGGGCCTCACGGGCCACCACCAGCTTCTGCATGTAGTAGCTGGGACCGGGGTTGAACATGCTGCCGCGCGGCGCCACGGCCACCGTGGAGATGGCATTGGGACGGCCATAGGCCAGCAGGCTGGTGCCTTCCACGGGGTCCACGGCCACGTCCAGCTGCGGGCCGTCGCCCATGCCGACCTTTTCACCGTTGTACAGCATGGGGGCGTGGTCCTTTTCGCCTTCACCGATGACCACGATGCCGTCCACATGCAGGGTGGAAAAACTGTTGCGCATGGCGTCCACGGCGGCGCCGTCACCGGCTTCCTTGTTGCCGCGGCCCAGCCAGCGGGCGGACGAAAGCGCGGCGGCTTCCGTGATGCGAACGATGTCAAGAGCCAGGTTTTTCTCTGGTGCTTCAGGCATGGTCTCTCCTCCAGATGCGAATGATGTCTGTCTGCGCTCCTGCGAGCGCTCCGGCGGCCATGCTCGTTCCCGCAGCCGCCTTCCCTTGGTATCAAATATCGTGCGCCGTGCGGCGCGTCCCCCTTTTCCCGCAGCGCCACGCCTATGCCGTTACGGCATGCGGTAGCGTCCGGCCACCGGCACCTGCCAGCCCGTACCGAAAGGCATGCGGCTGATGTGCAGGCCCAGGGGCTCCTGACGGCGCTTGAACTCCGCGGCGAACAGCTTGCGGCGCACTTCCTTGCGCAGGCCCTCGTCGGCATCCTGGGGCTGGGCCGCCGTCTGCCCGGCAAAGATCAGGCTCTCCAGCACCGGGTCCAGCACGTCGTAGGGCGGCAGGGAATCCGAATCCTTCTGCCCGGGCCGCAGCTCAGCCGAGGGGGCCTTGTCGAAGATGGCCTGCGGGATGATGGTGGCCTGACGGTGATGGTTGTACCAGCCGGCCAGGGTGTAGACCTCGGTCTTGGTCAGGTCGGCGATGACGCCCAGCGCGCCCACGGTATCGCCGTACAGGGTGCTGTAGCCCACGGCGCACTCGCTCTTGTTGCCCGTATTGAGCACCAGAGCCCGCGCCCGGTTGGCCAGCGAGGACACCATGATGCCCCGGATGCGGGCCTGCAGGTTCTCGAAGGTGGTATCGCCGGGGAAGGTCTCGAACAGGTCGAGCCCCGGCGCCAGAGCCGCGGAAAAACTTTCCATGACCGGCTCGATGGGCAGGGTCAGGGTCCGTACCCCCAAATTTTCGGCCAGCTCCAGCGAGTCGGTCACCGACCCTTCGCTGCTGTAGGGCGACGGCATGAGCACGGCCGTCACGTTGTCCGCGCCCAGGGCCTCGGCAGCCACGCAGAGCACCAGGGCCGAATCCATGCCGCCGGAAAGGGCCACGATGGCCTTTTCCAGACCGCACTTGTGGACGAAGTCCCGCACGCCCAGGGTCAAGGCGTCCCAGATGGCTTCGGGCAGGCAGGCGGGACGCGGATGCACGATGCCGCCGCTGCCCGCGGTATCCACCAGCAGTACGTCCTCGGCAAAGGCCTTGCCGCGGGCCAGTATCTGCCCCGTGGGATCGAAGGCCAGGCTCTGGCCGTTGTAGACGCGGCTGTCGTTGCCGCCCACCATGTTGACGGAAAAAAGATGCACATGATGCCGCGCCGCCACATGCGAGAGCATCTGCTCGCTCAGGCGCTGCACCCCCTTGCTGAACGGCACCGCCGCCATGTGGACGATGGCGTCCACGCCGCGCTGCACCAGCTCCATGAGCGGGTTGTGGCCGCTGGCGTACTGGGTCTTCCAGAAGGCGCCGTCCTCGGTGGCCGATTCCTGGCACAGCACCACGCCAAGGCGCCAGCCGTCCAGGGCCAGGATGCCGCAGGAGACGCCCCGGTCGAAGAAGCGGGCCTCGCTGTCCTGACCGTAGGTCTGGTAGACCTTGCGCGAGACCACCGACCAGCGCCCTTTCTGCACCAGGATGGCCGCGTTGGAAAGCAGGCCCGAGGCATACACGCTGGCCACCGGCGCGCCCACCAGCAGGGGCGGCCCGTCCTGCAGGGCATCGGCCAGCATCTGCAACCCGGCCTTGCAGCCCTCGGCGAAGTCCTCGGCGCGCAGATAGCTGCCCGGGGCCACGCCGCACAGGGCCAGCTCGGGAGTGACGCACAGGTCGGCGCCCTGGGCGGCGGCCTCACGCACGGCGGCAAGGATGCGCTCGGCATTGCCGGCCACGTCACCGGTGACGGTATTGCATTGCAAGAGGGCGATCTTCATAGACGATCCTTATTCGATAAGGCCGTGCAGCGGGCCGCCCGGCGCGGCCAGGGCATCCACACGGCGTTGAACGGCGGGGTCTTCCTCCAGCGCGGGAGCATGGAAGGGCTTGATGCGGGCATCCAGCAGCAGCGGCCCTTCGCAGGACCAGTGCCGCGCGCGGACCACGGCCCCGGTGCCGTAGATGTCGGCAGCGGGATCGGAGCGGCTGAAGGCCACCCAGAGGAAATTGTCGAAGTCCGCGGCGCAGAAGGCGGCATCGTCCGCCACGACCACCAGCGGGAAGGCGTCGCGCTGCGGCCAGTGGGCCAGACAGGCGGCCAGCTCCTCCATGCGCGGGTCGGTCTCGTTGCGGCCCAGCTCATGACGGGGACCGCGCAGCACCAGGATGCCCGGCCCGGCACAGCGGGCGTCGCCGAAGCCTTCGGGCAGCGACGGCAGGTCGTGCACTTCCAGCGCCAGCTCCCGCCGCTTTTCGCCCGCCGAGGCCCAGATGAGCTTGGAGCCTTCGTTGAGGGCAAAGCCGGTGTAGTCCAGCGTATCCGTGGTGGAGCGGGTGATGAAGTGCAGGTCGCGCTCGAAATCGGTGCGTTCCAGCAGATGCCGGAAAAAGGCCACCACGTCCCGCGCCCGCAGGCCCGGCGCATCTTCATGCGCGGCCACCAGCACGTACTTGGCCAGGGCCGTCTGCGTGGTGCCCAGCATATGGAGGGCGGCGGTCAGCAGTTCGCGCGGGCGGCGCTGTGCCTCGTACGGCGTGTAGCGCTCGCTGCCCAGGGCCAGCAGCAGGGGATGCACCCCGGCGGCGTCCACGGCGTGGACCTCGCGCACGCCCTGGAAGACCTGCGGCACCAGCGCGCCGGTGAGCTCGTGGATGAAGTCGCCGAAGACCGTGTCTTCCTGCGGCGGACGTCCCACGGCCGTATAGGGCCAGATGGCGCCGGTGCGGTGATGCACGGCCTCCACCTGCAGGACGGGGAAATCATGCTTCAGGCTGTAGTAGCCCACATGGTCGCCAAAGGGACCTTCGGGCTTGAGGTGCGGCAGGATGTGGCCGCTGATGCAGAAGTCCGCCTCGGCCAGCACCGGCAAGGGCAGGCGGCGGCTGTAGTGCATGGCCGCGCGGCAGCCGCCCAGCAGGCCCGCGAAACGCAGTTCCGAAAGGCCTTCGGGCAGGGGCATGACCGCCGCCACGGTGAAGGCCGGCGGGCCGCCCACGAAGATGTTCACCGGCAGGCTCTGGCCGCGTTTGAGGGCCTCGGCATGGTGCACGCCGATACCGCGATGGATCTGGTAATGCAGGCCCACCTCGTCGGCGGCGTAGTCGTTGCCCGCCAGCTGCACGCGGTACATGCCCAGGTTGGAGGCATCCAGACCGGGACGCGCGGGATCCTCGCTGTAGACCAGCGGCAGCGTGATGAAAGGCCCGCCGTCCATGGGCCAGCCCACCAGACGGGGAAGATCCGACAGGGCGCAACGGTTCTCCAGCACAGGGGCCTTGGAGGTGCGCCGGGGCAGCATGTGCGGCAGGGCGGGCAGGGCCCGCAGGCTGCGCAGGGGATGCTTCAGGGCCGCGGCCGGATCGGCCTTGGCGGCCAGCACGGCTTCCACCCCGGCGAGGCTGTCGCGAAAAATGTAATGCAGGCGTTCCTTCGTGCCGAACAGGTTGGCCAGCATGGGGAAGGAGCAGCCCTTGACCCGCGTGAACAGCAGGGCCGGGGATTTGGAGCGGAAGGCCCGGCGCTGGATGTGCGCCAGCTCCAGATTGGGGTCCACGGGAACGTCGATACGGCGCAGCTGCCCGACCTTTTCCAGATCGGCCACACATTCCTGAAGGTTACGGTAGCCCATCAGTCATCCTCCCCTGCCGGTTCCACCGGCGCCAGCGTACGTTCGCCCGCCAGCCAGCGGCCAAAGTCCGCCAGGATGCGGGCATGGTCGAAACAAATGGGCTGCGGCAGCCTGTCCAGAGGATAGAAGGCCGCCCGGGCCGCATCGTCCCCGGCTTTCAGGGCCGCCGCATCACGCGGGCGCCCTACGAAGACCACGCTCATGGTATGGCGGCGCGGGTCACGGTCCGGGCGCGAATACACGCCCAGAACGCCCAGCAGCTCCACATCGAGACCGGTCTCCTCGCGCATCTCGCGCACGGCGGCATGCTCCACCTGCTCGCCGTCGTCCACGAAGCCTCCCGGCAGGGCAAAGCCGTGCGGCTCGTTGACACGTTCGATGACCACCACGCCCCGTTTGGGATCATAGATGACCACATCCGTGGTGGGCGCGGGGTTCAGATACCGGATGACGCTGTGACCGCAAGCGGGACAGGTGAGTTCTTTCTGCATGGGTGCCTCCAGTGGCGCATGGTACGCCAGCAGCATGCCGGCCGCAAGCTCCATGTTCGACAGGAATTTCGACGTCCTCCAAGATGCGTCTTCCGTCCTTGACGACGGGGCGGGCTCAGGCCAGGTGCGGCGTGAAGCCCGCGGCCCGCAGGGCCTCCAGGCTGACGGCCCCCAGACGCAGCACGCGCAGGTCCGTACCGGCCAGCGGCTCCACGATGGTGGACGGCACGCCCCCTGCCGGGGCAGGGCCGCTGACCACCACGCCGTCGTCGGGCCCGGTCAGGGCCGCCAGCAGGCGTTCGTCCAGCTCGTCAGGCACGCGGGCGGCCGCCTGACCGCTGATGTTGGCGCTGCTGGCCGTGAGGGGCGCCCCGGCCAGACAGGAAAGCCGCGCCGCCAGCGGATGGGGCGTCAGGCGCACGGCGGCCTTGCCCCTGGGGTTCACCAGCTGCGGCGCCAGGGGCCGGCGGCCTTCCAGCGGCGTCAGCCGGGCGGTCAGCACCACGGTCAGCGGACCGGGCCAAAAGGCCGTCAGCAGCGCTTCGGGGGCCTGCTCCAGCGTCACATAGGGGCGCAGCAGCTCAAGGCTGCCCGCCAGCAGGGGCAGGGGCATATGGACGGGCCTGCGCTTGGCCTGATACACTCGCGCCACGGCCACGGCCTGGTCGGCACAACAGCCCAGGCCGTAGAACGTCTCTGTGGGAAAGGCCAGCACGCCGCCATCACGCAATCTGCGGGCGGCGTCTTCTGCCGTGGATATCTGACACAACGATCGAGGAATCATGACAGGGAAACCCTTGCGCCTGCTCAGTGTGGGCAAACTGAAAGTACCGTTCTGGAAAGACGCCGCCGCCCACTACAGCCAGCGCATCAACCGCTGGCGGCGTCTGGAATGTGTGGAAGTCCGGGACGGGGACCCCGCCCTGCCCCAGGCCCAGCGCAACGAGCTGGAAGGCCGCCGCCTGCTGGAGGCCCTGGGCCCGCAGGACGTGCCCCTGGTGCTGGACGAACGCGGCATCACCATGACCTCGCCCCAGCTGGCCCAGCTGCTGCAAAAGATCGACAACAACGCCATGGGCCGCGCCTGCTTCATCATCGGCGGCGCCTACGGCCTGGACGAGGCCGTGCGCCAGCGTGCCTGGAAGCTGGTCAGCCTCAGCAGCATGACCTTCCCCCACGAACTGGCCCGCGTGCTCCTGCTGGAGCAGCTCTACCGCGCGGAATGCATCATCCGCAAGGTGCCCTACCATCATTGATGCGGCCTGCGGGCAAGGAACCCGAGGAGAGGGCCCCCCTCTCCTCAAGGATATCTCAACTCCCGCCCTTCCCTACAGCACTTCGTAGATGCGGCAGAACACGTTGTCGTAGACCAGTTTGAAATAGGGCGAGATGGCCGGGTCCTGCGGGTTGCCCACCAGCAGGCGCACCATGAGCGAATTGTAGAGGTTGGCATCCATGGCCAGCTTCTCGTCCGTGATGCGGTTGAAGAAGAAGTGCACGTTGCGGCGCCCGGAAAGGAACTCCTGCCGCTGGGCCGCCGTGGCCCGCGGATGGCTGTCGAACCACTGCTGGATGTAGTCCCGGCGGGTGACGCCCGTCTCCTCGAACACGCTGATGGACGCCGGACGGATGGGCGTGGCGCTGTCGTCCAGCAGGACCTCGCCCTTGTCCAGGTTGTAGGCCACGGCCTGCGGCAGGATGGACAGGGCCGCGCCCTCTCCCTGCCGGGTCACGAAGTCCCAGTTGCCGAAATTACTGATCCAGAAACCAAGGCGCAGCATCTCGAAACTGACCGTCACGAATTGCCGCCCCTCGCCTTCCACCAGCGCCGTTTCCGGCGAGCGCAGCTTGTCCATGAGATCCTGGGCCTGCTGGGCATCCAGCCCGGCAAAGACCTCGCTGGCCACTTCCTCGTCGAAGGGGTCCCGCCCCTTGGCGAACTGGCTGGTATAGCGGATGAGCTGGCGGGCGAAGCGGGGATTGTCCGTGCCCAGCACCGCCGCCGAAAGGTAGAGCGGCGCGCCGGCATTGCGGGCACCGTCCGCGATGGTGAGCCGCCGGGCAAAATGATGGGCCGCGTAGCCCCAGTCCCACCACAGCCAGAGCGTGGCGTCCTTGGGCACCACGGTCTGGGCCCGGCTGAGCATCTCGGCATGGCGACGGTTGATCATGGGGCCCTGCGACATGGCCGGGATGATGTTCACGAAGGGAGCCACCAGCAGTGCCAGCAGCAGCGCGGAGGTCAGGATGCCCGTCACGTTGGGGCGCAGCTTGCGCAGCAGGCGCTGGAGCAGCCAGTACAGGGGCAGGGCCAGGCCCACGGCCACGATGGGCGCGCCGAACATGACCATGCGGCCGCCCATCTTGGTGCTGAGCAGGCCCAGCGCCGCCAGCGGCAGCAGGAAGAGCGCACCGGGACGGCGGAAGATCACCCACACGAAGCCCAGCAGGCCCAGGGCCGCGGCCTCATGCCAGGGATGGAAATAGGCCAGCACGGCCAGCAGGCCCAGGTCCTGCACTTCGGTGAGGGCCTGCCCCGCGGGCGGGTAGATGAGGGCCAGCGCCCCGCTGCCGCCCGAGACCTCGGCCTTCTTCATGTACAGGGAAAGCTGGTGGGTGATGGTCTGCAACAGCTCGCCCGACAGGAAGAGGAAGCCCACCCCCAGCCAGAGGAGGATGAGCACCCAGGGGCGGCACAGCCACTGGCGCAGGCGGTACATCTGACGGGCGCGCGTCCAGCCCGCGGTCATGAGCAGGGCGCTGAAGCCGAAGAACAGGGGGCCGCCCAGCGTGGGCAGGGCGTAGGCCAGCGAGCCCAGCAGCAGGAGGTTGCGGCGGCCGCGCGGCGCCATGACCAGGCTCATGAAGGCCAGCAGGCAGACATTGTAGCGGGTCAGATAGGGAAAGACCGAATGCCACTCCTGCGTCCACCAGGAGATGACGCCGGAAACGCCCAGCAGCACCACCCACTGCCAGCGCAGGGGATTGCCCAGGCGCAGGTCCTGCTCGGCCAGCGAGCTGCCCCAAAGGCGTTTGGCCGCAGCCAGACCGGAACCGACGATGAGCTTTTTCAGGATCAGCTGGGGCAGGAGCATGTAGCGCATGGCCCAGCAGGCAGGCGCCAGGGTCATGAGCAGGGGGAAGAACAGGGTCACGAGGTCCGTGTCATAATAGCCCAGCAGCGTACGGGCCAGGAAACCCGGCGCCAGGCTGGTCAGCAGGCCCGCCGCCACACCGGCCTCCATGCTGCCCAGGGCCCAGACCCAGGCATAGACGATGACGGCCACGAAGCAGGAGAGCAGCGCCGGGAACCAGAAGGCCACCGCCGCGGGATAGGTCCCCAGCAGGTCGGCCATGCCGCGCAGCATGACGGCCATGGGATGCCCCACCGCATGGCCGAAGCCTTCGGCACCGGCCACCCAATGATAGGCATCGTGCGTGGCCAGCAGCCATTCCGAGCCCAGACGATATTCCGGGTCCTGCCAGCAGGGCCATTCCAGCATGCGCAGGGCAAAAGCCAGGCCCAGGGTCACCAGGCCCCAGAACAGACCGTGCAGCCAGAAGGTGCGGTTCTCAGCGGTAAAGTAGACGGAGACCGGTTTGTCCGTCATGCGGCTCTCCTTTGTGGCAGGGAGTTTGCGGCAAAAAGTAACGCGTATCCGAGGACACGAACAAAACGCGCGGGGAGGAGGAGCCTGAGGGAAGATGGCCCTCTCGCATTGGCGAAGGGGCCCCTCAAAAGATCGCTACCCTTCGGCTCTCCGGCGCAGGGCCCAGAACCAGCGGTGCACGTTGTCGGCCGTGTAGGCGAAGGACCCCACCAGCTCCCAGCCGTCGATGTCCCCGGCGGCGGGCGGTTCCTCGCGGGCCAGGATCACCACGATGCCGTCGTCGGCCAGGTGCGGGGCCACCAGTTCCAGCAGCTGCGGCCAGGGCATGAAGGCCCGGCTGGTGATGCAATCGGCCTTGCGGGCCTGCTTGGGGAAAAAGTGCTCCACCCTGCCCCGGAAAACATGGGTCCCCGGCAGGGGCACGCGGGCCAGCACCGTGGAGAGGAAGAGCGCCCGTTTCTCGCGGGCCTCCACCAGCCAGCAGGTGCCGCGCTGCCAGGCCATGCGCAGGGGGATGGCGGGCAGGCCCGCGCCGGAGCCCAGATCCCAGCACAGGGGATCTTCGGGCAGGGGCAGGCCGTCGAGGAAGGTCGCCAGATGGAAGCTGTCGGCCACCAGGCGCTGCATGGCGTCGCGCCAGTGATGCGCGCCCACCAGGTTCATGGCCTTGTTCCAGCGGCAGAGCAGCTGCAGATATTCCGCCAGCCCGGGCAGAGCCGCCTCGGGCACCGTCACGCCCGCCTCCCGGGCGCATCGCGCCAGGGCGGACAGGGAGATGTCGTCGTGTTTCGCGTTGGGCTTCATGGGCCTTGTGTAGCCTCTGGCGGCGGGACTTGCAAGCTCTGGCGCTCTGTCGTAAAAAAGACGACTTTATACCGCTTGCCAATCCATTTTTGGAGTTATGAAAATGACATCGTGTGCATTGCTTTTTCCCGGCCAGGGCTCGCAGGAAGCGGGCATGGGCCGGGAGCTGGCCGAAGCCCGTCCCGAAGCCATGACGCTCTGGAAGCGCGCCGAAGCCATCAGCGGCCTGCCGCTGCGCGAGATCTACTGGGAAGGCGATGATGCCGCCATGAGCGACACCCGCGCCCTGCAGCCCGCGCTGACCGTGGTCAACATCAACCTCTGGCGCGAGCTGGCGGGCAAGGTGCGCCCCTGTGCCGCCGCCGGTCACAGCCTGGGCGAATTCAGCGCCCTGGCCGCCGCCGAGGTGCTGGATCCCGAGACCGTGCTGCAGATCGTGTCCCTGCGCGGCCGCCTCATGGCCGAGGCCGATCCCGACGGCACCGGCAGCATGGCCGCCATCCTCAAGATGAAGCAGGAAGACGTGGAAGCCCTGGCCCGCGAGGCCGCCGTGGAAGCCGACGCCCTGCTCATCGTGGCCAACTACAACACCCCGGCGCAGTTCGTGGTCAGCGGTCACCGCGATGCCGTGGCCCTGGCCTGCCAGAAGGCCAAGGAACACCGCGGCCGCGCCATCGAGCTCAAGGTGAGCGGCGCCTTCCACAGCCCCATGATGGAAAAGGCCTCCCGCGAGCTGGAGCCCCTGCTGCGCAAGGCCGTGTGGCGCAAGCCGCAGTTCCCGGTCTACTGCAACCTGCACGGCCGCGCCGTCACCGACGGTGAAAGCGCCAAGGAAAGCCTGCTCAAGCAGATGACCTCGTCCGTGCTCTGGATCGAGACCGTGCGCAACCAGTATGCCGACGGCGTGCGCCGCTGGGTCGAAGTGGGTCCCAAGGCCGTGCTGGGCAAGATGGTGCCCGCCTGCCTCAATCATCTGGACGAGGCCGCCCGCCAGGAACTGCGGGTGGAACTGGTCAACAGCCTCGAAAGCGTGGAAAATTTTTCGGCGTAGGCACGAGCCCCGCCTCAGGAGATAGGATACATGCGCGCTACTGACGTTTTGCGCTCTGCCCTCATGGGCATTGTGGAAGAGATGGGCCTCAACTGGCCCGCCAAAGCGGTCATCGAACCGCCCCGCGACCCCAAACACGGCGACCTGGCCGCCAACATCGCCATGCTGCTGGCCCGCGAGGCCCACAAGAATCCCCGCGAACTGGCCCAGGTCTTCGTGGAAAAGCTGCCCCAGCGCTGCGCCGACATCGAAAAGGTGGAAGTGGCCGGCCCCGGTTTCTGCAACGTGACCTTCAGCCAGCACTTCTGGCGCAAGACCGTGTGTGAAGTGGAAGCCGCCGGCGCCGCCTACGGCCAGAGCAGCGTGGGCCAGGGCCGCAAGACCCTGGTGGAATACGTTTCCGCCAACCCCACCGGCCCCCTGCACGTGGGCCACGGCCGCGGCGCCGCCGTGGGCGACAGCCTGGCCCGCCTGCTGCGCAAGGCCGGCTTCGACGTGGAGACCGAATACTACATCAACGACGCCGGCCGCCAGATGCGCATCCTGGGCCTTTCCGTGTGGCTGCGCGTGAAGGAACTGGCCGGCCGTCCCGTGGAATGGCCTGAAGACTACTACCGCGGCAGCTACATCATCGACATCGCCCGCGAGATGCTGGCCGAAGACCCCAGCCTGCCCGACATGGAAGACCAGGCCGGTCAGGACCGCTGCTACGAACGCGCCATGAACGAGATCCTGGACGGCATCAAGGCCGACCTGGCCGACTTCCGCGTGGAACACCAGCACTGGTTCTCGGAAAAGACCCTGGTGGAGAGCGGCGCCGTCAAGGCCGCCTTCGACGCCCTGACCGAAGCCGGGCACACCTTCGACAAGGACGGTGCCTTCTGGTTCGCCACCCAGGCCCTGGGCGACGACAAGGACCGCGTGCTGCGCAAGTCCGACGGCAGCCTGACCTATTTCGCCTCGGACATCGCCTACCACCACAACAAGTTCCAGCGCGGCTATGACTGGCTCATCGACATCTGGGGCGCCGACCACCACGGCTACGTGCCCCGCATGCGCGCCGCCATCACCGCCATGGGCAAGCCCCGCGAAAGCTTCGACGTGGTGCTCATCCAGCTGGTGAACCTGCTCCAGGGCGGCAAGCCCGTGAGCATGTCCACCCGTGCCGGCACCTTCGAGACCCTGGCCGACGTGGTCAAGGAAGTGGGCGCCGACGCGGCCCGCTTCATGTTCCTTTCGCGCAAGAGCGACACCAGCCTGGACTTCGATCTGGAGCTGGCCAAGCAGCGCAGCCTGGACAACCCGGTGTACTACGTGCAGTACGCCCATGCCCGCATCTGCGCCGTGCTGCGCCGTGCCGAGGAACGCGGCATCACCCTGCCCGCCGCCGCCACGGACGAACTGCTGGCGGCCCTGGACACCCCCGAAGACATGGCCCTGCTGCGCAAGATGGCCGGTTTCGAGGACATGGTGGCCACCGCTGCCCAGGCCCTGGCCGTGCATCACGTCAGCCACTACCTGATGGATCTGGCCGGCATGCTGCACAGCTACTACGCCAAGCATCAGGTGCTGCTGGCCGACGATACGGCCCGCACCCTCTCGCGTCTGGCCCTGCTGCGCGCCGTGAGCCAGGTGCTGCGCAACGGCCTTGACCTGCTGGGCGTGAGCGCTCCCGAGGCCATGTAGATCCTATGGCCCAGCCTTTGCGAAAGATCCGCCAGCGTATCGCTCCCTCTGTGCCCAAGGGCGGTTTCAGCTTCACGCTGCCGCCCCTGGCCGCGGGGGCCATCTGCATCGTCATGCTGGCCTGCATAGGCTGGGCCTTCTTCATGGGCTATATGGTGGGGCACGGTCAGACCCCCGGCGAAGAGATGCGGGAACTGACCGGCATCGGCCGTCCCGACAGGGAGACCCTGGCCGAGATGGACAAGGCCATGGCCGGTTCCGAAGACGCGAGCCTGCGGGACAAACTGGCCGATCTGGGCCAGCAGCCCGTGGGCGGCGCCCCTGCCGCTCCCGAAGGGGATGCCGCGGCAGCCCCCGCTGCCGCCTCCAGCGCCCCCGCCGCACCGGCCGCCGCTCCTGCCGCCAAAAGCTCGCATCCTTTCAACAAGCCTTCGGGCAACGGTCTCGCGGCCTGGGGCAATGCCCCCAAGGGCGCGGCCCAGCCCGCTCCCGAAAAAACGGCGGCTCCTGCCACCAGGCCCCAGGCGGCGACGAACGCCGCGCCCCTGTATGATTTCGTGTTCCAGGTGGCGGCCTTCCGCAATGTGGACGACGCCGACCGCCTGCGCCAGCGCCTGGAAGGCCAGGGCCTGCGCACTCGCGGCCAGAAAAGCGGCAAGCTGACCCTGGTCATGGTCCACATGCGCGGCACGGATCTGGATGCCGCCAACCTGAAAGAAGAGCTGCAACGCATGCGGCTCGGTTCTCCCCTGCAAAAATCCAAAAAACGGGTAGGCGGCAAACCCCGCCCCCGCTAGTGAGGCGTGATACCCTTTATGAGCAGCATCCTGACGTTCTGCAACCGGCTGGGCGCCGCTGTGCTGCGCATGCTGGACAGTCTGGGCGCCGTGACCCTTTTCATGCTCGACGGCCTGCGCCATATCTTCACCAGTCCCCGTATCGTCCCCCGTACCATCCAGCAGCTGTACGTCATCGGTTACAAATCCCTGTTCGTCATCCTGCTCATCGGCATCTTCTGCGGCATGGTGCTGGGCCTGCAAGGCTACTACACCCTCGTCCAGTTCGGTTCCGTGGGCATGCTGGGCTCGGCCGTCTCGCTGAGCCTCATCCGCGAACTGGGCCCCGTGCTCACGGCCATCATGCTGGCCGGACGCGCCGGGTCCTCCATGGCGGCCGAGATCGGCGTCATGCGCATCTCCGATCAGATCGACGCCCTGGACGTCATGGACATCAACTCCATGGCCTATCTGGTCAGCCCCCGTCTGGTGGCCTCGCTGCTGGCCTTTCCCCTGCTCACGGCCATCTTCGACGTCATCGGCATCATCGGCGGCTACCTGACCGGCGTGCTCATGCTGCATATCAACGAAGGCGCGTACCTGTACCGCATCGCCAGCTCCGTGACCATGAACGACGTGGCCGGGGGCTTCATCAAATCCCTGGTCTTCGGCCTGCTGGTGGCCACGGTCTGCTGCCATCAGGGCTACACCACCCACATGCGGCGTGACAGTGTGGGCCCCGAAGCCGTGGGCAACGCCACCACCTCGGCCGTGGTCATCTCCTGCGTGCTCATCCTGGTGGCCGACTATGTGCTGACCTCCTTCCTGCTGTAGGTGACCATGAACGCCTGGGACATCTCTTTTTCTTCCCTTTCCGTAGGCTACGGCGACCACGCCGTGCTGCATGACATCCATGCCACCCTGCCCGGAGGCAAGGTCTCCGTCATCCTGGGGGGCTCCGGCTGCGGCAAGTCCACCCTGCTGCGCCACATCATCGGCCTTTCGCGCCCCATCAGCGGCAACCTGCTCATCGGCGGCCAGGACCTGTTCAGCCTGCCCCATGCCGAGGCCCGGCGCATCCGCCGCCGCATGGGCGTGCTTTTCCAGGACGGCGCCCTGCTGGGCGCCCTGACCCTGGTGCAGAACGTCTGCCTGCCCCTCAGCGAGCATCTGCGCCTGCCCAAGGACGTCCTGCGCGAAGCCGGGCTGCGCGTCCTGCGTATGGTGGGGCTGGAAGACTTTGCCGATTATTTCCCCAACCAGCTTTCGGGCGGCATGCGCAAACGGGCGGGCCTTGCCCGGGCCCTCATCGCCGAGCCGCGCATCCTGCTGTGTGACGAGCCCACGTCCGGTCTGGATCCCATCACGGCCGCGCGCATGGATGCCCTGCTGCAGGCCATGCACCGCCAGTATCCGGAAATGACCATCGTGGTGGTCAGCCATGACCTGGCCAGCCTGCGCTGCATCGCCGACCATGTGCTGGTGCTGCGCGAGGGCAGGGCCATCTTTTCCGGTACCCTGCCGGAGCTGGAGGCCAGCCGGGATCCGTACCTGCTCCAGTTCCTGCGCCGTGAAGGCGGCGACGAGGAGAGCCTGGCCGACGCCCCGGCCGATCCGCGCGTGAGCGCCGCCCTGGACCGGTGGTTCAGGACCTAGGCGAGGGCCGGCCTCCCCTCCGGCCCTGCGGCCCCGCACAGGGACCGCGCCGCCGCATCCATCGTCTGAGACCCGGCGAGCCGCCAACGAGAGTTGCCGTATATCGTTGCGGACGCACCTTGAAGATTGCCCCTGCCGGGCGTATAACCATAGCGCGGCATTGCCGCACAAGGAAATTGCCATGAATTCTTTCCGCCAGACCGCTGTCGGCATCTTCGTCCTGCTGGGCCTTGTCTGTGTGGCCTACCTGACCATCAAGCTCGGCAAGATGGAGGTCTTCGACAGCAAGGGCTTTGAGCTTGTGGCCAACTTCAACTCCGTTTCCGGTCTGCGCGTGGGCGCCGACGTGGAGATGGCCGGTGTGCCCGTGGGCCGTGTGGCCTCCATCAAGCTGGATGACGACCTTTCCCGGCGCCAGGCCCGTGTGGTCCTGATCCTGGACAAGGACCTGCAGCTGCCCGCCGATACCATCGCCTCGGTCAAGACCAGCGGCCTCATCGGTGACAAGTACGTCAACCTGACCGCCGGCGGTTCCGAAGACATCCTGGCTTCCGGCGACACCCTGGAAGAGACGGAATCCGCCGTGGACATCGAATCCCTTATCAGCAAATACGCCCTGGGAGGTGTGTAATATGAACAACCGTCGCACGGTGCTCGGCCTGCTGGCCGGTGCCGCCCTCACCCTGTGTCTGTCCCTGCCCGGCTTTGCCCCCGCCGCCGACGCGGCCGAAGCCTCTCCCGCCCGCAAGGCCCTGGAGGTCTCCATCAGCCGTGTACTGGACTGCATCAAGAACCCCGACTATGTGAACCCCGCCACCCGGCCGCCCCTGCGCCGCCAGATCGAGGACGAGGTCTACCATATCTTCGATTTCGGCGAGTTCTCGTCCCGTACGGTGGGCCCTCGCTGGAAGGAATTCTCCGCCGCCCAGAAAAAGAGCTTCAGCAATGCCTTTGCCGACCTGCTGCTGACCACCTACCTGAACAAGGTGGACGGCTATAACGGCGAACAGGTGGCCTATACCGGCGAGATCGCCAACGCCGCCAAGACCCGTGTGGAAGTCCGCACCGAGATCACCATGAAGGACGGCACCCGCGTGCCCGTGGCCTACCGCATGATGGCCAAGGACAACAGCTGGCGCGTCTATGACATCATCGTGGAGAACCTGAGCCTGGTCAAAAACTACCGCACCCAGTTCCAGGATATCCTGACCAGCGGCACCCCTGACGAACTCATCGCCCGCGTCAAGGCCAAGGCTGACGAAGTGCGCAAGCAGCCGGTCGGCAAATAGCCGCCAAACGGAGAGAGCATGCGTCCCCTTATCCTAGTCCCGCTCCTGCTGCTGACGCTCCTGTGCGCTGTGCCCGCCGGTGCCGCCCCGGCCGCTCCGGCCACGGACCACGCGCCGTCGAGCCTGTACGACAGCAGCAGTCCCACCATGCCGGCCGGGGCCATCTCCGTGCACCCCTATGCCCACGAACAGCTGTCCGACGGGGATTCACTGGACGATTACGACAGTGAGCCCCTGACCAGCATCGCCGACCCGCTGGAGCCCTGGAACCGCTTCTGGTTCGCTTTCAACGACATCTTCTTCCTGCATGTCGCCAAGCCGGTCTACAACTTCTACGAGACCGTCGTTCCCCAGCCCATCCGGGGCGGTGTCAAAAACTTCTATGCCAACATCCTCATGCCCAAGCGCATGATCAACAGCCTGCTGCAGTTCCGCGTCAAGGAAGCCTTCGTGGAATTCGGACGCTTCTGCATGAACACCACCGTGGGCCTGGGCGGCTTTGCCGATGTGGCCGGCACCAAGAAGATCCTGGTGGACATCGATCCCGGTGGCGAGGACTTCGGCCAGACCCTGGGCCGCTGGGGCATCGGGCACGGCTTCTACATCGTCTGGCCCTTCCTGGGGCCCAGCTCCGTGCGTGAAAGCATCGGCTTTGCGGGCGACTGCGCCACCGATGTCTTCTTCTTCGTCCATCCCTGGGAGCTGGCCACGGCTTCCGAGCTCTACCTGCGCTTCAATGCGCTGGACGACCTGCTGCCCACCTACGAGAGCCTGAGCGGTATCGCCGTTGATCCGTACATCGCCGTACGCGAGGCCTACATCCAGTACCGCGAGGCGCGCGTCAAGCGCTGATCCGCCGTCATCGCGACGACATCTGGGGGAAGGAGCCGTTTCCGCAAGGAAAGACTCCTTCCCTTTTTCAAACCTGCCGCGCCGTGCCCGTCAGGCACAGGCCCGCCCAACCCAACAGCCGGGGAACACGCCGCCCATGAACCTGGACGATACCCTCACTCTGGAACAGCTTTCCGTCAGCTTCAGCACCGACGACGGCATCCTGCCCGCCGTCCACGCCGTCAGCCTCAGCCTGCCCCCGGCGGGCATCACCTGCCTGGTGGGCGAATCCGGTTGCGGAAAAAGCCTCACGGCCCGCGCCATCCTGCATCTGCTGCCCGAGAATGCCCATATCAGCGGCCGTATCCTGTTCCGCGGCCGCGACCTGCGCACCATGCCCCCGGAAGAGATGCGCGCCCTGCGGGGCCGCCATATCGCCATGATCTTCCAGGAACCCATGACCTCGCTCAATCCGGTGCTGAAGGTGGGCATGCAGACCGCGGAGCCCCTGCGCCTGCATCTGGGCCTGTCCCGCGGCGAGGCGCGGCAGGAGGTCATCCGCCTGTTCTCCGAGGTGGGCATCCCCGCAGCGGAGAGCCGCTATGACGATTATCCTCACCAGCTTTCCGGCGGCATGCGCCAGCGCGTGATGATCGCCATGGCCCTGGCCTGCAAGCCGGACCTGCTGCTGGCGGACGAACCCACCACGGCCCTCGACGCCACCATCCAGGGGCAGATCCTCAGCCTCATCACGGAGCAGAGTCGCAAGCGCGGCATGGCCGTGCTCTTCATCACCCACGACCTGGGCGTGGTGGCCCGCATCGCCGACAATGTGGGCGTCATGTACGCGGGGTATCTGGTGGAACACGCCCCCACGACCGAGCTGTTCCGCAATCCCCTGCATCCGTATACGCGCGGGCTCATGCGCTCCGCACCGGGACGCGCTGCCATGGGCATGAATCGCCTGCCCGCCATCACCGGCAGCGTCCCCCGCCTGGACAACATGCCCGAAGGCTGCCCCTTTGCCCCGCGCTGTGACGAAGCCCTGCCGCGCTGCTTCGAGAGCGTCCCCGTCGCCCGCTGCGAGAACGGCCACAGCGTGGCTTGCTGGGCGGTGTAGGCCGCCATTGCTTTTTGGCTGGGAGGGGAGCCTTCCTTCTGCTGTCGATGCCCGTAACTTCCTGCGTCGTAACGGGCACGGCCCTACGGGACGCCATCCGGTCGCTCCTTGCGATAAAAAAGACCCATTTCCCCTCAAGTTCCCCTCTTTGCCGCCAAGGCATCAAGCCCATCCGCCCTGCGGACGGGCTTTTTTGTTCCGGTATCGTGGCGGCAGCTCTATGGACAAACAACGCTCGCGGAACGAAAGGATCGACAGGATATGCGGGCCCTATCCGTCACGATGCGACCCGGAAAGTGGGAGATGCCCCTGCCCTGAAACAAAAAAACACCCATAGCGGGTGTTTTTTTGTTTGATGATCCCAGAGGGCAGTATTTGCGAGGGCACGGCAGGACAGGAAACGTCATGGACAGACGCTCCTCACCCCCATCCGGTCCCCTCGCCAGGCCGATCTCAATCAGAAGACGGGGCGCGCCGGACAAGGACCTGGATCCAGCGTTCCCGCAGCTCCGCCGCACGGTCGTCCTCTCCTGTCGTCATCTCCAGACAGACGAGTCCCGGCAGCTCCTCCAGCAGGCCCCGGACACCGGCTTCATCCATATCGGTGAAACGGCGCCCGTCCGGGCTCCGGCGCAGGCCCTGACCGTACTTGAAATTGAAGAACATCACGCCGCCGGGGCGCAGTGCTCGCTGCAGGCGCCGCAGGGCATCGGGCAGATCGGCCGGGGCCACATGCAACAGGCTGGCGCAGGCCCAGATCCCGTCGAAGCGATCCTGCCACGCCACGTCTTCGAAACAGAGCACGGGCACGTCCTGCTCCAGCAGGAGCGCCGCCTGTCGGGCCATCTGCGGTGAGGCGTCGAAGGCCTCCACCCGGAAGCCTGCCTGGCGGAACACCAGCGCGTCCCGCCCCGATCCGCAACCGGCATCGAGGATGAGCCCGCCGGGACGCACATGCGGCAAAAAACGGGCATACAGGGGCCGCAGATCCATATCATGGGATGCCGCGGCATAACTGGCCGCGCGCTGGTCATAGAATGCCGTATCCGGTGCCACAGGCTCCTCTCTTTATCTCATCGTGTCGGGACGCAGGCGCTCGCTTGCGGGACGTGAGGCCTGCCGGGAGGCAGCGATCCCGACCTGTCCTTTTTCCGTCAAAGGTCAGGGGGGCCAGCATACTGCCTGCCCCACCACATCGCCGAGCCCCGTTTTCCATAGGATGCCGTCCTGCCCGCAAAACAAAAAAAGGGGGACCGAAGTCCCCCTTTGTGAGCGTCATGACGGACAGCGGAACTAGTCCTTCTTGTCCTTCTTCAGCCAGGTCATCATGCCGCGCAGTTCCTTGCCCACCTGCTCCAGCTGGTGGTTGGCTTCGTTGCGGCGGGTGGCCATGAACATGGGATAGTTGGCGCGGGCTTCGAGGATGAAGTCACGGGCGAACTTGCCGCTCTGGATGTCCTTCAACACGGCCTTCATTTCCTTCTTCACGGCGTCGGTGATCAGGCGGGGGCCGGTCACATAGTCGCCGTATTCAGCCGTGTTGCTGATGGAGTAACGCATGCGGGACAGGCCGCCTTCGTACATCAGGTCAACGATCAGCTTCATTTCGTGCATGCACTCGAAGTAAGCCATTTCGGGCTGGTAACCGGCTTCCACCAGGGTTTCGAAACCGGCCTTGATGAGGGCGGAGATACCGCCGCACAGCACGGCCTGTTCGCCGAAGAGGTCGGTTTCGGTCTCTTCGCGGAAGCTGGTCTCGATAACGCCGGAGCGGGTGCCGCCGATGCCCTTGGCGTAGGCCAGGGCCACCTTCAGGGCCTCACCGGTGGCGTCCTGCTGGATGCCCACCAGGCAGGGCACGCCGCCGCCTTCGGTGAAGGTACGGCGCACCAGATGGCCGGGACCCTTGGGGGCGATCAGGAACACGTCCACGTCCTTGGGAGGCACGATCTGGTTGAAGTGGATGTTGAAGCCGTGGGCGAACAGCAGAGCCTTGCCGGGGGTCAGGTTGGGCTTGATGTCCTTTTCGTACACGGCGGCCTGCACTTCGTCAGGCAGCAGGATCATGATCAGGTCGCCCTGGGCGGCGGCTTCGGCAGCGGACACGGGGGTAAAGCCGTGCTGCTTGGCCAGCTCATAGTTGGCACCGCCGGGGCGCTGGCCCACGACGACCTTCACGCCGGAGTCGCGCAGGTTCTGGGCATGGGCATGGCCCTGGCTGCCGTAACCGATGATGGCCACAGTCTTGTTTTTCAAGACGGAAAGATCGGCATCCTGATCATAGTAAACTTTCATGGCTCTTGTCCTTTTCAATGGAAAAATACTCGGTATTCCCGAGGGGGAAACTTCTATTTGGGATGCCGTGGCGCAAATGTCAAGCGTCACGGCATCCCTCAGGCAAATTTGCCGTCATCTTCCGGTGGGGGACCGTCCGCGGCCCCCTCGCCGGGGATGCTATTCACACTTTTTGGAGCGGCGCATGGCCACGGAACCGGTGCGGGCCACTTCCCTGATGCCGAAGCGGTGCAGCAGGCTCAGGATGGCGTCCAGCTTGTCGTGGTCGCCGGTGGCCTCGATGGTCATCTCGCTGGAGCTGACGTCCACCACCTTGCAGCGGAAGATCTCCACGGTACGCAGGATCTCGCTGCGGGCGGGGCCTTCGGCCTGCACCTTGACGAACATCATCTCGCGTTCGATGGCGGGCATGTCGGCAAAGTCCATCACTTTGATGACGGTCACGATCTTGTGGAGCTGTTTCATGATCTGCTCCAGGATCTGGCTGTCACCATAGGTGGTGATGGTCATGTGCGAAACGCCCTCTTCCAGGGTAGGCGCCACATTGAGCGAATCGATATTGAAGCCGCGGCCGCTGAACAGGCCGGCCACGCGGCTGAGCACACCGGGCTCGTTCTCCACCAGCACGGAAAGAACATGTCTTTGCATGGCGTCCCTCCTCTACACCAAGAGCATCTCATCCAGGGCGGCCCCGGCGGGCACCATGGGATAGACGTTTTCCTCGCGCTCAACCATGACGTCGATGAAGGCCGGGTTGGGCGAGGTCAGGGCCTTGCGCAGCACGTCTTCCAGCTCTTCGGGCTTGCTGATGCGGTAGCCTTCGGCGCCGTAGGCCTCAGCCAGCTTCACGAAGTCGGGCTGGGCCTCCATATTGGTATGGCTGTAGTTGCGATTGTAGAAGAGTTCCTGCCACTGGCGGACCATGCCCAGATGGCCGTTGTTGAGGATGACCACCTTGACCGGGATCTTGTTCTGCACCACGGTGGCCAGTTCCTGGATGTTCATCTGGATGGAGCCGTCACCAGCCACGTTGATGACCAGCTTGTCCGGGAAGGCGAACTGCGCGCCGATGGCCGCGGGGAAGCCGTAGCCCATGGTGCCCAGACCACCGCTGGTCAGCAGGGTGCGCGGCTTGGTGAAGGTATAGAACTGGGCGGCCCACATCTGGTTCTGCCCCACCTCCGTGGCGATGATGGCATCGCCCTTGGTGATGGAGTACATGGTCTCGATGACCTGCTGGGGCTTGATGTGACCGTTCTTGTTGTAGGCCAGCGGATGATTGGCCTTCCATTCATGCACGGCCTGCAGCCAGTCGGCATGCATGCCCGACCAGTCGGTATCGGCCATCTTGGCGCGGCAGATCTCCAGGATGCCTTCCAGGGCCTGGCGGCAGTCGCCCACCACGGGCACGTCCACTTCCACGTTCTTGCGGATGGAGGTGGGGTCGATGTCGATATGAACGATGCGCGCATGGGAGGCGAAATCCTGCAGACGGCCGGTCACACGGTCGTCGAAGCGCGCGCCCACACAGACCAGCAGATCCGCATGGTTGATGCTCATGTTGGCGGCATAGGTACCATGCATGCCCACCATGCCCAGCCACAAATCGCCGTTGGCAGGGAAGGCGCCCAGACCCATGAGCGTGGTGGCCACGGGGATGTTCAGCTCGTGGGCCAGCTCGCAAAGGACTTCCGAAGCATTGGCCATGATGACGCCGCCGCCCGCCAGGATGATGGGCTTGCGGGCCTTGGCCAGCTCTTCGGCCGTACGGCGCAGCTGGTTCAGGTTGGGCTTGTAGGTGGGATTGTAACTGCGCATGAAGATATCTTCAGGCCAGACGAATTCCGTACGGGCCTGCATGATATCCTTGGGCAGGTCCACAAGGACGGGCCCGGGGCGACCGGAGCGCGCAAGATAGAAGGCCTGGCGGATGGTCTTGGCCAGGTTGCGCACGTCCTTCACCAGAAAATTGTGTTTGGTACAGGGACGGGTGATGCCCACGATATCGACTTCCTGGAAGGCGTCGTTACCGATGCGCTGCGTGGGGACCTGTCCCGTAAAGACGACCAGCGGAATGGAATCACAGTAGGCTGTGGCTATGCCCGTAACGGTATTGGTGGCACCCGGTCCGGAAGTGACCAGGCAGCACCCTACCTTGCCGGAGGCACGGGCATAGCCATCAGCCGCGTGCACAGCCCCTTGTTCATGCCGCACCAGAACATGTTTCAGTTCCGGATGCCGCGGCAACTCGTCATAAATATCAATCACAGCACCGCCCGGATAACCGAACAGTACATCAACACCTTCTTTTTTAAGGGATTCAAGGAGAATCTGCGCACCTGTGAGTTCCATAGGGTCAACTCCTGCGCCAGCAGTTATGCTCCGGCGCGATGGCTATCCAAGAGCTCCATGAGCTTGGTTTTGCCTTCAAGTTTCTGTTTCTTAAGCTGCTTCAGGGTCTGTTCCTCGGTGGGGGTACGGAAAGACTTGGCTTCCAGCTTTTCTACCTGCTTGCTGTAAAGGACATGGTCTTCCCATAGGGATTTCAGCTCCGGATCAGTGGGCAGTAGCTGTTCGATGAGTTCAATTTCATGCTGATCCATAAGAAATCTCCAGCGTTAGATGTTCGGCGCCCACGGTGGCGCCCGTTACGACAAACCGCTGCTACACCAGAGTAGCGGCAAACTGGGCCAGTGAAGCGATGACGATGCGGTTGATGAGCTGGATGACCAGCAGCACCACCACAGGCGAGAAATCGATGCCGTTGGTATAGGTGAAAGGCAACAATTTCCGCACCCGGTAAAATACCGGTTCCGTCAGGGTGCGCAGGGCGCGCACCACAGGGTTGTAGGGGGCGGGGCGTACCCACGAAAGCACGGCCGCCACGATGACAACCCAGAAATACAGATTGAGGACTATGGCCAGCAGATCGACCACGGCCAGGATGACATTTTGTACAAAAAACATGCCTACTCCCATTCATTTTGCAGCAGCCCGGCCAGTTCGTCATAACCGGCTGCCGCGAGCGGGCCTTGCAATTCCCCGCCGAATGCCGCGAACACGACGCCTGCGGCGGTGGCGGCTTTCTGGTCGTTGGGACTGTCGCCCACAAAAAGCACCTGCTCGGGAGCGGCCCCCCACTGGTCAAGGATCAGCCGCACACCATCGGGGGCGGGCTTGGGGGCTGCTTCCGTCGCCGTGACTACAGGATTAAAATAGGAGGGCAACGCCAAAAAGTCCAGAACCCTTTGCATCCCTTCCGCAGTTCTGTTGGTGTGCACGGCCAGACGCATGCCGTGACTGCGGGCAAGCTCGAGGAATTCCCGGTAACCGGGATAGATCTGCAGCAGGGGAACGATGTCGCGCGAATAGATGACCTCCGTCCGCACCACTTCATACATGCGCTGATGCATCTCGGGAGGCACGATGTATTCCAGTGCCTGCCGCGCCGTGGCCATGAACGTATACGCATCCTGCTCCGGGGTCAGGGGCGGCAGTCCCAGGGCCGCCAGCACCTTGTTGTAAAAGATGGCGTTGGCGGCGCGGGAATCGATCATGACCCCGTCACAGTCGAAGATGATGCCGGTGAGGCCGTGCGGGAAAAGTTTGCCCATCAGTCGTCCCCGCGCAGCACCACGGTGCGTTCTTCCTGCCAGCCGGGGCAGCAGCGGGGCGCACGCGGACGCCCGAGGATGCGCCACAGGGGGGCACGCGCCTGCAGCAGGGGCACGATGCGGCCTTCCGCATCGCACAGGCGCAGGGGGCCATCGTCGGGCAGGGGCCGGAATTCCAGCTCGCCCTGGCCGTCCAGCAGATCGCGACGCATGCGGCCTTCGGCCAGCAACAGGCAGTCCGCCGGGGCAAAGCGCACCACGGCGTCCAGCAGGCGGGGCCAGGCGGGCAAAAGGGAATCGTCCACATGCACGGGGCTGTTGAGGGTGGCCAGCGTGGCCAGGGCGGCTTCCGTATCGCGGGCATCGCCCGCCAGCAGGGCCGCCTCGTCAAGGTCGGCGGGATCCATGTCCAGCGCGGCCTGCAGACGGGCATTGCTGCTGCTCAGGCTGGAGCTCAGGGCCTGGAGCTCGGCCAGGCGCTCTTCCTGCAGCCAGCTCCAGAGCAGCATGCGCTGGGCCGCACAGGCCTTTTCCCGCTCCTCGCGGGCAGCTTCCAGGGCCTGGGCCGTCTCCAGGGTGCCGTCGGCCATCAGGCCGGCGCGCAGGGCGCTTTCCGCGCTGTTGCGGCGGGCACGGCCCACGTCGGCGCCCAGGGTGCCCACCGGCTGACCGGAAAGGGCGGCATCCCCCATGCGCTGGAGGTCGTCCAGACAGGCCGCGGCTTCACGCGGCGAAAAAGGCAGATCCTCCGGCATATGCCACGGCCCTTCGGGGGCCGGGGCCGCGACGGTCACGGCGCGACGGCCGGATGCCGTCAGCCCTCCGGCGGCAGGACGGGAAAATTCTTCCGGCAGGCCGGGCCACAGACGCAAGACAGGACAGGACCCCTCCGCGGGCAAAAGCGGTGCTTCTCCGGGCAGGGGACCGCGCAGGGCGGGGACACGGATACAGAGTGCAGACATGTATCATCCTTGGTTAAGCTGGAGTTTTTAGCATACGCCACAGGGGGACACGATTGCAAGGCCAAAGCCGTCATTCCCTGACAGCTTCGGCCCTTCCCTGCCTGTCCCGGCCCTGCCAGCCCTGCCATGGCGGCCGACAAACGTCCCGCAGGGGACCGCTCCCGTTTTCGATACCGGCCTGCCTCTGGCGGGATCAGCCACAACGGCGATGCCATTCCGCGGACTGTGCGCGCGGGCATGGAAAACAGCCGGCGGCCCTGTCAGAACAGGTTCCCGTCCCGTATTGCGCGAACGGCAGGCACAGCCTGTCTGCCGGAAACCGCACGACGGGCACGGATTATTGTCACTGGCGACGATATGGCATATAACGCGCTTCTGGCCGTTAACGGCCCCACGCAACTTAGCGCACCGCACGACGGTGCCGAAGGAGTAGAAGATATGGAACAGGGCACCATTCGCCTGAAGACCGGTCTTGCAGAAATGCTCAAGGGTGGCGTCATCATGGACGTGACCACCCCCGAACAGGCGAAGATCGCCGAAGAAGCCGGCGCCTGCGCCGTCATGGCTCTTGAACGCGTCCCGGCCGACATCCGCGCCGCCGGCGGCATCGCCCGCATGGCCGATCCCACCATCGTCAAGCGCATCATGGAAGTGGTGAGCATCCCCGTCATGGCCAAGGCCCGTATCGGCCATTTCGTGGAAGCCCGCATCCTCGAAGCCCTGGGCGTGGACTATATCGACGAGAGCGAAGTGCTGACCCCCGCCGATGACCGTTATCATATCGACAAGCGCGACTTCACCGTGCCCTTCGTCTGCGGCTGCCGCAACCTGGGCGAAGCCCTGCGCCGCATCGCCGAAGGCGCGGCCATGATCCGCACCAAGGGCGAGCCCGGCACCGGCAACGTGGTGGAAGCCGTGCGCCATTGCCGCCAGGTCATGGACGAGATCCGCGTGCTCTGCTCCCTGCCCGAAGCCGAAGTGGCCAACTTCGCCAAGGAAAACGGCGCTCCCCTGGAAGTCTGCATGGCCGTGCGCAAGGAAGGCCGCCTGCCCGTGGTGAACTTTGCCGCCGGCGGCATCGCCACCCCCGCTGACGCCGCCATGATGATGCACCTGGGCTGCGACGGCGTGTTCGTGGGCTCCGGCATCTTCAAGTCCGGCGACCCGGCCAAGCGTGCCCGCGCCATCGTGCAGGCCGTGACCAACTACAAGGACTACGCCCTGCTGGCCGAGATCTCCCGCGATCTGGGCGAACCCATGGTGGGCATCGACATCTCCACCATCCCGCCGGCCGAACGCATGCAGGAGCGGGGCTGGTAGCATGGCCCGCATCGGAGTCCTGGCCCTGCAGGGGGCCTTCCGCGAACATGCCGCAGCGCTGCGCCGCCTGGGCGCCGACGTCTGCGAAGTCCGCCAGCTCAAGGACATGGAAGGCCTTGAGGGCATGGTCATCCCCGGCGGCGAAAGCACCACCATCGGCAAACTGCTGGTAGAATGGGACATGCTGGAACCGCTGCGCCGGCGCATCCTGGACGGCATGCCCGTCTACGGCAGCTGCGCGGGCCTGATCCTGCTCTGCAAGGAGATCGAAGGCTCTGACCAGCCGCGTCTGGGCGTGCTGGACGCCACCGTGCGCCGCAACGCTTTCGGCCGTCAGGTGGACAGCTTCGAGACCGACCTGCACATCGACGGCCTGGCCGGCGAGCCCCTGCGGGCCGTGTTCATCCGCGCGCCGCTCATCAGCCGTGTGGGCGAAGGCGTGCAGGTGCTGGCCCGGCTGGATGCCGACCGCGGTGAACGCATCGTGGCCGTGCGTCAGGGCAATGTGCTGGCCACCTCCTTCCACCCCGAACTGACCCCGGATCTGCGCCTGCACCAGTACTTCCTGGATATGCTGGCCTGATCCGCGCCATCTGCTGAAAAAACAAAGAGCCCCGCGCCGAACTTTTTGTCCGCGCGGGGCTCTTTTCTTTATTCCTGGGTCCAGTCCGATTTTTCCATCAGCTCGGCCATATAGGCCCCCAATTCCTCATAGTGCTCACGGATCTTGTTCCAGACGGCCATCCTATCCCTGCTCCGCATGGCCTCCACCAGCATCACATGCCGCTCGTAGAGTTCATTGAACGAATAGAAGGCCGTCCACTGCCGGTACATCAGATATTTGGAGATGGTCGAGCAGGAATGACGTGCCAGATCCACCAGATAGGGATTGTGGCAATGCATGAGCAACCTGTCGTGGAAGATGTCGTCCAGCTCGGTCAGGCCCAGTTGCCTCCCGGCGGACTGATTGCTTTTGTGCATGTCCTTGAGGACGCGCTCCAGCTCATCCACTTCCGCATCGCTCCAGTCGGGCAGACTGTCGGCCACGCCTGTGGCTTCCAGTATCCCACCGACACTGTAGCTGTTCCTGATCTCTTCCGGCGACATCAGGCGGACCCGCTTGCCCTTTTGGGGTTCCGAAGTCACCAGACCTTCCTGCACCAGGCTTTCCAGGGCCTCCCGGACGGGGGCCCGGCTGATGCCCAGATGTTCGGCAAGCGCCACTTCCTTGATAGCCTGCCCCGGCAGCAGCTCTCCCTGCTGGATCTGCCGTTTGATGTAGTCCGCGACCACTGTGGAGTACGTCTGTTTTTTGAATACCATACCGATCGTTTGTCGTTTATGCCGTCTGGCGGCGTTCTGTTCTGCTCACGGAGGCCAAGCGGCACCCCTCCCCCTTTTCCCGGCTTCCCTTCCTATAGCAGAGCCCGGGAGGGACGGGGCTCCTGTCCCCCAAAAAATTTTTTTCACGAAGCCCCCTTTTGCCGTTGACTTCAAAAGTTGTCAAATGTAGTATGTCGACATTCGGCAAGAAAATATCACAAAAAAGACGCCGGCAGCGCAGCCTGTTTATTTTTTTGTGTATTTTTAAAATGTCGACATTCGACATACGAATGTTAAATTTAGCACGAGGAAGCCATGAAACACATCATCCACACCAGCAAGGCGCCCGCGGCCATCGGTCCCTACTCCCAGGGCAACCGTGCCGGAGACACCGTCTACCTTTCCGGCCAGCTGGGCATCGACCCCGCGACCGGCAAACTGGCTGAAGGCGGTGTAGGCGCCCAGGCCCGCCAGTCCCTGAAGAATATCCAGGCACTGCTGGCTGAAGTGGGCGCCACGGAAAAGAACGTCGTCAAAACCACCGTGTTCCTGACCAGCATGGCCGACTTCAAGGAAGTCAACGAAGCCTACGCGGCTGTTTTCGACACGGACTGCCCCGCCCGTTCCTGCGTGGCCGTCAAGGAACTGCCCCTCAACGGGCTTGTGGAAATCGAAGCCATCGTCGTCCTGTAGCCCTGCTGCGGACAAAAATATCATTGCGGGATGCACGTACCATCCCAGGAGGTCCTCATGAATCTTGCCCAGTTCCCCCGTCGCGGCTATGTCACCACCCCCACCCCCATCGAGCACTGCCCCAACTTCTCCAAGGCTCTGGGTGCGGGCATCGACGTCTACATCAAGCGTGACGACATGCTCCCCGGTACCGCCGGCGGCAACAAGACCCGCAAGCTGGACTTCTGCATCGCCGATGCCCTGCAGAAAGGTTGCGATACCGTCATCACCTGCGGCGCCGTGCAGTCCAACCACTGCCGTCTGACCCTTTCCTGGGCTGTCCATGAAGGTATGGACTGCCATCTGGTGCTGGAAGAACGCGTGAAAGGCAGCTACAATCCTGAAGCCTCCGGCAACAACTTCCTGTTCCAGCTGCTGGGCGTCAAGAGCATCACCGTGGTGCCCGGCGGCAGCAACATGATGGAAGCCATGGAAAAAGTGGCTGCCAAGCTGACGGCCGAAGGCAGAAAGCCCTACATCGTCCCCGGCGGTGCTTCCACGCCTCTGGGTGCTCTGGGCTATGTGGGCTGCATGGAAGAGATCATGCACCAGATGTTCGAGATGGGCCTCAACTTTGACCACATGGTCGTGCCCAGCGGCAGCGCCGGTACCCACGCCGGGATCATCGCCGGCATGATCGGCAACAACATCAACATCCCTGTCACCGGTATCGGCGTCAACCGTCCCAAGCCCGTGCAGGAAAATGCCGTGCACACCCTGGCCAACCAGACCCTGGATCTGCTGGGTGTGGAAGCCCGCGTGCCCGCCGAAAAGGTCGTGGCTTTTGACGACTATGTGGGCCCCGGCTACTCCCTGCCCACGGACGCCATGGTCGAAGCCGTCAAGATGCTGGCCGAGACCGAAGGCATCCTGCTTGACCCCGTGTACTCCGGCAAGGCCATGTCCGGCCTGATCGATCTGGCTCGCAAGGGCTACTTCGCCAAGGGTTCCAAGGTGCTGTTCCTGCACACCGGCGGTTCTCCGGCTCTGTACGCTTACCTGCCCTGCTTCCGCTAACATACAAGGGGACGTGGCCTGCGGGTCGCGTCCCCTTGCCGTAACCCACCTCCAAACCATCAGCCCGCAGACGTGGAGGGCATATGTCTGAAGAAAAAAGACTCGATATGTATGGCGGTATCCTGGGCGGTGCCGTTCCCCTGGCTGTACTCATCATCGGCCTTGTCTGGCTTTGTCTTGCGGAACGCGGCGGTACCCAGCCGTTCTGGGCCTGCGCCTGGCTGGCTCTCGTCATCGGCCTGTTCTTTGCCCGCAAAAAGGAAGATTACTGTCTTGCCGCCATGCGCGGCATCGGCGATGAAAACGGCATCGTCATCATCACGGCCTGGCTGTTCGCCGGTGTGTTCGGTCAGCTCATGGCCGCCGGCGGCCTGGTGGACGGCCTGCTCTGGATGGGCATGAGCACCGGTGCCCAGGGCAGCATCTTTGTGGGTCTCGTCTTCTTCGCTTCCATGCTGTTCGCCCTGGGGACCGGTACGTCCACCGGCACCTGCATCGCCCTGACGCCCGTGCTTTACCCTGCCGGCTATTTCCTGGGCGCCGACCCGGCCATGCTCGGTCTGGCCATCCTTTCCGGTGCGGCCTTTGGCGACAACCTTTCCCCCATCGCGGATACGACCATCGTTTCCGCCTATACCCAGGGCGCGACCATGAAAGAGGTCGTCCGCAGCCGCTTCCCGCTTTCCATGTCCGCCGCCGTCATGGCCATGGTCATCTTCCTGATCTTCGGCAATGCGGATCAGGCTGCGGCCCTGCCTGATATCCAGAAAGATTTCGATCCCGCCGGCGTGCTGATGCTCATCGCCCTGGTGGTGGTCGTCGGCTCCGCCATGATGGGCCGCCACATCATCGAATCCCTGGTCTACGGCAATGTTTGCGCGGCCGTCATCGCTATCCTTACCGGCCATATCAAGCCGACGGAGATCTTCGGCATCCCTGCCCAGGCCGGCCAGTCCACCGGTTACATCGAAAACGGCATCCTCAGCGTGGTGGGCCCCATCATCTTCGCCATCCTGATCCTTGCCGTGACCCAGATCATGGTGGAATGCGGCATCATGAAGCGTATCCTCGACTTTGCCCACAAATCCCTGGTCAGCACGGTGCGCCAGGCCGAGCTCTTCATCGTGGGCGTCACGGTGCTGGCTTCCATCCCGATCTCGGCCAATGCTCCTGCCGAACTGCTGGTGGGTCCCTCCATCGTCCGTCCCATGGGCGAACGCTTCAACCTGAGTGCCGCCCGCCGGGCCAACCTCATGGACTGCGCCGTGAGCACCGTCTTTTACATCCTGCCCTGGCATATCGCGGTGGCGACCTGGTACGGTGCCCTGTATAGTGCTGCCCAGAGCTACAATATCCCGGCCCCGGCCCTGAGCACGGCCCTGTACAACCCCTATTCCTGGACCCTGCTCGTGGTGCTGCTGTTCTCCGCCATCACGGGCTGGAACCGCAAGCTGGACATCCCGGCTGCGACGAACAACGCCTAGCAACCTCCTTAGGTGGTTGTCCGCTCGCCCCTCCGGGTGGACAACCACCATTCCCACACTGCCATGAAACTTTCCCCTCTCCCCTGCGATCACAAAGCAGTTCTGGCCTTTGCCGGGCATATCGGTGTCGGGCACGTCAACAGCCACCAGGGCTTCGTCCAGGATGATGCCGCCGGCTTCGCCACCCTGCTGGCCCTGCTCCTGCGGACCTGCCCGCTTGATCCGACCGTGACGGATATCCGTACGGACCAGGACAGGCTGACGGTCTCTCTGGCCTGCGGGGGGCAGGGGCAGGCTTCCCTGTCCGGCGGGTTCTCGCCCTTTGAAGCGGATCTGCTGCAACGGGGCAGGGGCCTTTGCGAACTTTCTTCGCAGACCCTGGCCACCAAAGTCCTGGGCCGGATCCGCGGTCAGGGCATGGACAAAATGGGGGCCGTCCTCATCCATGCCCGTGCCCTGCTGGATGCTGTCCGCCGGTACTGGCCCGCAGGGGTGCTCCACGCCACGGACGACATCCCCGGCAGCTGCGGCGAATTTTTGGGCGGCATGCTTTCCCTGGAGGGGACAGCCTGCGCCTGGATGCTGACGATCAATGCCTCGCCTGACGGCAGCGGGCCGGTGGAAGACAGTGAAGGCATCATGCCCGTGGGCAGCAAGGGACGGCTCATGCGGGAACTGGGCATGTGCCGCATCCCCTGCATCGTCCTGGAATCCAAGGCATACAGCCCCGGCGACAGTGACAGCCTCGCGACCAGACATCCCTGGATCCGCTGGAACCAGGACAGCGACAATCCCGTCGTGGGCCAGTGTCTGGCGGAGGCCGCCCGGCAATGCCATGTCCAGGCCATCGTCAATGACAGGGCATATCCCCGCCGTCCCGGTGATCTTGACCGTGCGTCCCAGGCCCTGGGAGAAAAGATTTCCAAACTGGGGCAGGAGTACGCCAGGGCCCGCACTTCCGCCCAAAAAGTCGCTCTGGCGGCCGCACTTGCCGACATTTTGGAGCAGGAGATCGGCGGTACCTCTTTCATGAGCCAGGCAGTGCATAGCGTAGCCGCCGGTGGCGGCCTCTGGCCGGGACAGGCGGCCATGCTCTCATTGCTGGCCAGCCGCCACGAATACGAATCGCTGAAGGTGCTGATCACCAGCCGGCAGGAGCTCGAACTGCTGGCCGACATCGCCCTGGCGGCGGCCATCCTGCTCCGTGACCGGCTGCCTGAAGCCTCGTCCTTTATCCAGGTGCGCTCCCCCCAGCCGGAACCGGAGCGCCTGCTGCATGAACTTTGCCTGCCCTCATAGCCCGCTGTGACCGGTCGTTGCCTGGATGGCCGGCATATCTCCCCCTTCGACATATGCACCCATAAAAGGCCACGGGCAGGCGGCTCTTCTGTTCTCCAGCGGTGGGCAGAAGAGCCTTTTTCCCCTTCCGCTGCATGTCCTGCTGTATGGACAAAGGAGTTTTTTCATGGAACAGGGCACCATTCGCCTGAAGACCGGTCTTGCAGAAATGCTCAAGGGTGGCGTCATCATGGACGTGACCACCCCCGAACAGGCGAAGATCGCCGAAGAAGCCGGCGCCTGCGCCGTCATGGCTCTTGAACGCGTCCCGGCCGACATCCGCGCCGCCGGCGGCATCGCCCGCATGGCCGATCCCACCATCGTCAAGCGCATCATGGAAGTGGTGAGCATCCCCGTCATGGCCAAGGCCCGTATCGGCCATTTCGTGGAAGCCCGCATCCTCGAAGCCCTGGGCGTGGACTATATCGACGAGAGCGAAGTGCTGACCCCCGCCGATGACCGTTATCATATCGACAAGCGCGACTTCACCGTGCCCTTCGTCTGCGGCTGCCGCAACCTGGGCGAAGCCCTGCGCCGCATCGCCGAAGGCGCGGCCATGATCCGCACCAAGGGCGAGCCCGGCACCGGCAACGTGGTGGAAGCCGTGCGCCATTGCCGCCAGGTCATGGACGAGATCCGCGTGCTCTGCTCCCTGCCCGAAGCCGAAGTGGCCAACTTCGCCAAGGAAAACGGCGCTCCCCTGGAAGTCTGCATGGCCGTGCGCAAGGAAGGCCGCCTGCCCGTGGTGAACTTTGCCGCCGGCGGCATCGCCACCCCCGCTGACGCCGCCATGATGATGCACCTGGGCTGCGACGGCGTGTTCGTGGGCTCCGGCATCTTCAAGTCCGGCGACCCGGCCAAGCGTGCCCGCGCCATCGTGCAGGCCGTGACCAACTACAAGGACTACGCCCTGCTGGCCGAGATCTCCCGCGATCTGGGCGAACCCATGGTGGGCATCGACATCTCCACCATCCCGCCGGCCGAACGCATGCAGGAGCGGGGCTGGTAGCATGGCCCGCATCGGAGTCCTGGCCCTGCAGGGGGCCTTCCGCGAACATGCCGCAGCGCTGCGCCGCCTGGGCGCCGACGTCTGCGAAGTCCGCCAGCTCAAGGACATGGAAGGCCTTGAGGGCATGGTCATCCCCGGCGGCGAAAGCACCACCATCGGCAAACTGCTGGTAGAATGGGACATGCTGGAACCGCTGCGCCGGCGCATCCTGGACGGCATGCCCGTCTACGGCAGCTGCGCGGGCCTGATCCTGCTCTGCAAGGAGATCGAAGGCTCTGACCAGCCGCGTCTGGGCGTGCTGGACGCCACCGTGCGCCGCAACGCTTTCGGCCGTCAGGTGGACAGCTTCGAGACCGACCTGCACATCGACGGCCTGGCCGGCGAGCCCCTGCGGGCCGTGTTCATCCGCGCGCCGCTCATCAGCCGTGTGGGCGAAGGCGTGCAGGTGCTGGCCCGGCTGGATGCCGACCGCGGTGAACGCATCGTGGCCGTGCGTCAGGGCAATGTGCTGGCCACCTCCTTCCACCCCGAACTGACCCCGGATCTGCGCCTGCACCAGTACTTCCTGGACATGCTGGCCTGATCCGCGCCATCTGCTAAAAACAAAGAGCCCCGCGCCGAACTTTTTGTCCGCGTGGGGCTCTTTGTTTATATAGTACCGTGCCGCGGCAACGGCTGCGCCGCGACCTCTTCTCACACGCCCCGCTTCCGCTCCCTGCAAGGCTCCCTCCCTGTCCGGCATCCGGGATCGCCCTGTCCATATGTTTCTTTCTCCCCTCTCCCTCTTCCCGTCACAGGACGGACAGGGCCTGTATGCCCCGCAAGAGAGGGCTTTCCTTTTCCCTCCGAACATGGAAGATTCGTCTCACGGTCCCCCTCCTGATCGCAGCCGCATGGCCGCACGGGGACAGCCGCCAACCTCCGCCACAGGAGCTCCCATGACCAATACCACTCTGACCGCCATCCCCGGCCTGCTGGCAGGCCACGCCACGGACGACCGCAACCACACCGGCTGCACCGCCATCCTTTGCCCGCAAGGCTTCACGCCGGGCATCGCCGTGCCGGGCTTCGCTCCTGGCTGTCGCGAGACCGAGCTCATGCGGCCCGAATCCCAGGTGGATACCGTGCACGGCCTGTTGCTGGCCGGAGGAAGCGCCTTTGGTCTGGCCGCTGCCGACGGTGTCATGCGATTCTTGCGCGAACAGGGGCACGGCTTCGCCATGCCGCACGGCGTCATCCCCATCGTCCCGGGAGCCGTCATCTACGATCTGGACATGAACGCCAGGCCCGGCGTTCTTCCCGATGCGGCCATGGGCTATGCCGCGGCCCGGGCGGCCTCTGCGGCACCGCTGGCCGAAGGCGCTGTGGGGGCCGCCTGCGGGGCCCGTTGCGGCCGTTTGTTCTGTCTTTGCCAGGATGACGCGGGCAAGCCGCTGGATCTTTCGGACAAAAGCGGTCTGGGCAGCCTGTGTCTGGAACGGGACGGCATACAGGTAGCGGCCCTGGTGGTCCTCAATGCGTTGGGCAACGTTTATGATGGCCAGGGGCGTTTCCTGGCCGGCGGGCGCTTCCCCGACGGTACGCCTGTGCCCCATGCGCAGGCCCTGGAAGCCCTGGCCGGAAAGGTCCCCACCGGCAATACCGTGCTCACCGTCGTGGCCACCAATGTCCCCCTGGACAAGACCCAGTGCAGCCGTCTGGCCCGCATGGCCGCCACCGGCCTGGCCCGGCATATCATCCCCGCGCACATGCTTTTCGACGGCGATATCGTCTTCACGCTGGCCAGCAAGCAGCCCCTGCCGGAAGGGCACGGCCCCTGGAACGAGCTTCTGCTGGGGGCCCTGGCCGCTGATGCCGTGGCCGGGGCCGTTTGCCGCGCCGCCCGGCCGGGGATGTTCGCCTGATGCCGAGGTGATACCGCCGGCGCCCCTTCTCCCTGACAGACAGGGACTCCCTTCCCTGCCCTCCGCTTTTTTGCGGTACGTCGTGCAGAAAAAGCTGCAAAACACAGGGGGCCTGCCAGCGAGACATGACGTTCCGCCCTGTCCGCACGGCTGCCGGCAGGCTGAAACGATCTGACAGGAAATGAAAAAGGCCCCCGGTTTCCCGGGGGCCTCCATTATGCAGCTATGCAGCGAGGACTACAGGGCGGCCTTGTAGATGGCGGCCACAGCGGCGTCGCTCATGATGCGCGGGTTGGTCAGACCGCAGGCGTCCTTCTGGGCGTTGGCGGTCATGGTGGGGATGTCCTCTTCCTTCACTTCCTTGCCGTACTTCTTGCCCAGGGCGATCAGGCCTTCCGGGATGCCCACGTCCTTGGACAGGATGCGGATGGCCTTGATGGCAGCCTGCGAAGCGTCGGTCGGGCTCAGGCCGTCCACGCGTTCGCCCAGCAGTTTGGCGATGCGGCCAAAGCGGCGGCGGCTGGAGATCAGGTTGTACTCGCACACATGGGGCAGCAGGATGGCGTTGCATTCGCCGTGCGGCAGGTCATAGAAGCCGCCCAGCTGGTGAGCCATGGCGTGCACGTGACCCAGGCTGGCGTTGTTGAAGGCCATACCGGCCAGGTACTGGGCGTAGCACATACCTTCGCGGGCTTCCATATCCTTGCCGTTGGCAACGGCGCGGCGCAGGTAGCGGTTGATGTATTCCATGGCCTTTTCAGCACAGGCGTCGGTCATGGGAGTGGCGGCGGTGGAAACATAGGCTTCCACGGCGTGGGTCAGGGCGTCCATACCGGTAGCGGCGGTCAGGGACGGAGGCATGCCCATCATCAGGACCGGGTCGTCGATGGCGACGCTGGGGGTGCAGCGCCAGTCAACGATGGCCATCTTCACCTTGCGGGAGGTGTCGGTGATGATGCAGAAACGGGTCATTTCAGAGGCGGTACCAGCGGTGGTGTTCACGGCCACATAGGGCGGGAAGGGCTTGCTGGATTTGTCCACGCCTTCGTAGTCGTGGATCTTGCCGCCGTTGCCGACCACGAAGCCGACGCCCTTGCCGCAGTCATGCGAAGAACCGCCGCCCAGGGTGATCAGGCTGTCGCAACCGTTGCTCTTGTAAGCTTCGGTGGCTTCCTCAACGTTTTTGTCCGTGGGGTTGGGCACGGTCTTGTCGTACACGGCATACTGCATGCCGGCGGCGTCAAGGATATCGGTGATCTGCTTCAGAATGCCCACGGCCACGATGCCTTGGTCGGTGACGATCAGCGGCTTCTTGCCGCCGAGGCTCTTCAGGCGATCGGGAATCTGGGTGGAGCAGTTCTGGCCGACCAGAGTCACGGTGGGGATGAAGAAGGACGTGATCTGGCCCATATGCATGCTCTTGACATCCGTGCTCATTGTGCAACTCCTTGGTTTGGGCATCTGAACGGTCTGGATCCCCGTCCGAGCCCGGTTTGGAAACGTTTATGGATGTACTGGAATCAACATACGCGACCAGCCCCGCCATGGCAATAAGATTTTATAAAATAGATTCAACTTTTTTTGTCTTCCCCGAAAAGAACCGGACCGGCCGGGGCTTCTCGGGGCTTTGAAAGGATGCAGATGCGCGCCATGAGGCGCAGGTACTCCTTGCGCCTGTCAAGGAAGAAAGCCAAGGGTTTCGAGAAGTTGCGCCCCAGCAGGCCGTCCACCAGGAACTGGCTCACCTCCCGTTCGCGCATCAGCACCAGCTGGGCGCTGAGCAGCACGGCCCTGTCCGCCTCGGCCATGGAGCGCACCTTGTGCCGGAAGGCCTCCTGGGCACGCGGCTGGTAGAACCAGAAATACATCAGGTCCAGGGCGCAGATGATGAGGATGCGCTCCAGCCGCTGGGCCTCTTCGCCGCCGCGTCCGCGCAGGCCGCCGGGGCGGGCCAGGCAGATCAGGGCGTCCTCGCGGGGGAAGAGCAGCTCCAGCTGGGTGTAGCAGTCGAAGATGCGCTTGATGGTGCTTTCATAATCCCACCGGCGCATGCGCAGGTTCACCTGGCTGTCGGCGTAGCCTTCGATGATGGCGGCTACCGTATCCGAGGCCATCTTGGAGATGACGGCCGCACTGGGCACCAGATACAGATGGGGATCGGCGATGCCCCAAAGCAGCAGCAGGTGAAAGAGGATGAAGTCGTACAGGGACGAGACCGGGATGGCCAGGGCGCTGCGGAACAGGTTGCCGATGGCCGCCTCGCGGGGGAAGCCCCGGTAGACATTGTGCGCGAACACATAGAAACCATTGACGATGTTCAGCACGGTAAAGACCACCACAGGCTGCTCCGCCACGGTCACGCCGAAGCAGTCCTCCAGCAGCCAGACGCGGATCATCACCTCCAGCAGCAGCACCGAGATGCCCGTGTACATGAGCGAGTCACAGATGCGTTTGACGCTGACGTGTTCCCGCCAGTGGGTCAGGGTGCTGCGCTTGGCACCGCGGGCGGCCATGACCATCTGGACCACGTTGCGCACGCCGGTGATGCCGAACCAGATGAAGGTGCCGAACCAGGCCAGGAACCACCAGTCCTGCGTATAGATGAAGGAGACGAAGGCCGGGATGAAGCCCAGCAGCACCTTGAGGCAGTTGCTCAGGTTGCTGTTGAGGTACTGGCCGTCGGGCCTGGCTTCCTCCCCCTGCGGCGCATCGGTCAGGCCATTGCCGCGGAACGGGCTCAGGCCGCCAAGATTGACCATGTTGCCCCGGTTGCTGACGCGGCAATCCTCACTGGCCGCCCGCCATACGCGGCGCCGCTCCATGCCCAGATGGTCGCACCCCGGCAAAAAGCGGAAATGGGCCAGCAGGCGCTGCCCGGGCGAGGGGTTCTCCGGCTCGTTATAGCGGATCTGCTCCTCCACCGGTGAGTAGATGGGGATGGCGGACTGCTGGCTGCCCGACTTTTTCATGGACAGCAGGGCCCGGCGCGGCAGCGTCTCCCGGATGGCCAGGCCCATGCCGTACGAACGGGAACGGCTGGCCGAATTGCTGCCCAGGCGCGACTTGAGGGGCTCGTGGCGGTAGGCGGCCCAGAGCTTGGGGATGTCCCGCAGGATGGCATGGAACTTTTCCAGGCGCTCGTCGTCGCCCGTCATCTCCATCTGGCGGATCATCTGGCGCACCATCTGCTTCATGCGCGGGGCAAGGCCCTGATTGAGCACACGCTGCAACTCGTTGATGGCCGCGATATTGTTGAGGTGCCCTTCCACCCAGCTCTTCATGTTGAAGAGTTCCAGATGGGTGATGCGCCCCTCGCAGTCCCAGAGCAGCTCCACCACGTCTTCCACGCTCAGGCCCTCGGTGCCCAGGATCAGACGGTTGCCCGTGGCAAGGCCGTTGAGATAGGCGGAAAGCTTCTGGGCGCTCATGCACATCAGTTCCGGCAGGTTGTCGCACGCGCCCGGCTGCTCCGTATTGGGGATGCGCGGGTTGTGGCTCGGGTTCAGCCACAGGGCCTGCACGTCGTCGGGCCCCAGATTGTCCAGACGCTGCAATTCCTCCATGGCCTCGGGATCGTCATGCCGGGCACGCAGGATCTCGGCCCGGGCACGCAGGCTGGGCTGGATGTGCTTGTGCAGGTATTCGGCCAGGCGCAGCAGGGAGGCATGGCCGCGCCCCACGAAGTCGAGGAATTCCTCCAAGCCCATGGGCGCCACGGAGACGCCCCAGAGCTGTTCCAGACGAGGACGCTCGTCCTCGTTCCAGACTTCCAGGGTGTGCAGGGCCACTTCACGCCGCCAGTGCAGCACTTCGCGCCCCTTTTCCAGCATCTCCCGCATCTGCGGGCTGCGCAAAAAGTCCAGGAAGCCCTTGCCGGAGCTGAAACCGCGCGGCATCCAGACCAGGTTCACGAAACGGTCGTAGAAAGGCACGCTGAACTCCAGGCCGATGCGCACGGAGATGCCCACGATGCCCGAGGCATGGATGACCTCGGTGGCGGCCTCCAGATCCACACTGTTGTCGTAGACCACCGTGATGGAACGCAGGCCCTTGATCCAGGCGTCCATGATGAGGTGCGTGGGCGTTTTGCGGCCCTTGGTGTTCACGTCATAGACATGGTCGTCGAAGGCCAGCTGGTTCCAGGCTTCGGGCATCTCGGGCAGATGGTAGCGCGCCAGCATGCGGCGCACCACGCGCGGCGTGCCCAGGGCGGTGCTGCGGAAGTCGTGGGCCAGCATGAGCTGGCGGGTCTCGTCGCCATGGGCGCGCACCATGTCCTTCATGATCTGCATGAGCGCACGGGCGGTATTGCGGCGCAGGGCCGAATGGGCGCTGGTCAGCACTTCGTCATACAGGGTCTGCAGGGCCAGCAGGCGGTCGCGCGAGCCGCCGACCTCCAGGTTGCGCAGCAGGTTGATGACGGCATAGGCCATGCGGGAAGCCGGAGAGGTGACCAGCTCCTTGATGCCGTGGGGATGCAGTTCGGGATTGAAGAGATTGTCCCGCGAGGGCACGTTGGGCGCTTCAAGGATGCGGTTGACCAGGACGAGGATGTCCCTGTCCTGCTTGTCGAAAAAAATACGGTCAGTGAGTCTTGCCACGGCGTCTCCCTTTTCTTCCTGCCTGCTGCCCGGGGTGGACAAAGCAGGATAACGGACTATGCCAACAAAAATAAAAAACCGCCACCGTCTGCCTTCTGGCAGTCGGTGGCGGCGGTTTCGCTGAAGAACGGCCCTGGCCGCTGCCTGTTAGATGAATTCGTCCATGCGGCCCGACTTGACCTTCTGCAACAGGCGTTCTGCCGCGCCGCGCTCGACTTCGCTCATCTGCGGGAGCTTGCGGGCGATCAGGCGTTCGCCCGCTTCGCGGGTAAAGGGCGTCGCATAATTGATCAGGAACTCTTCAAAAGAGGCGATGGAGTTGGGGCTGCACTGGCTGCGCATGCCGCACTCGCGCACCATGCTCATGAAGTCCGCACCGCTACGGCCCAGACGGGGACAGGCGGTACAGAACGAAGGCAGGTGTTCGGCTTCTTCCATGAGGAAGCGCACCACTTCGTCCAGATGGGTGTCTTCGCCCAGCGGGAAGGGGATGCCGTCGGGACCGGGCTTTTCGCTCCAGGTCTCGTAAGCGCTGCCCACGCTGCCCGTGAACACCTGGGAGACACCGCTGCTACAGGCGTCACGCCACAGGCCGGAGGGCTCGCGCGTGGTGACGACGACGCCCGCATGGGGCACGGCCAAGCGCATGATGGCCACACAGCGCAGGAACTCGTCGTCCGAGAGCGGATGCGGGGGCACGAACAGGCTGCCCGGCGCGGGACGCAGGCGGAACATGCTGATGGTGTGGCCGCCGGCGCCGAACAGACGGTTGAGATGGGCCACATGCAGCATGGTGGCCAGCACATCGAACTGCCAGGGAGCAAGACCCAGCAGCAGGCCGAGGCCTACATCGCGCACACCGGCCCCCAGGGCCACTTCAGGCGCATTGAGGCGCTTTTCGTAATGGCTCTTGGGCCCGGCCACATGGGCGGCCTTGTAGTAATCGGGATGGTAGGTATCCTGATAGATCAGGACGTTGCCCACATCAGCATCCAGCAGCACGCTGTACTGGTCGGCGCTCAGCGGTCCCACGTTGACGTTGACGCGGCGGACTTCGCCGTGGCCGTCGAACACGGTGTACATGATGCTGATGGCTTCGGCCAGGTATTCCACATCGGCATTGGGCAGCTGGCCGGAGACCAGCACGATGCGCTTGTGGCCCTGACGGATCAGCTTGCCGGCGGCCTCGCGCATCTCGGGCGAGGTCATGTACTTGCGCTGGATGAGCGTATTGCTCTTGCGATTGGCGCAATAGAGGCATTCACTGCCGCAATGGTTCGAGATGTGCAGCGGAGCGGTCAGCACGATACGGTCACCATAGACCTTTTGCTTGACCGCATCCGCCGTTTTCATCATCAGGGCAACGTCTTCGGGATCCGTCACCCGCATGAGAGCCGTCGCTTCCTGAATGGTCAGTGACTTCAGAGCCAGAGATTTGTCCAGAATATCCCGAAGCTCCGCCTTGTCCGGTGCAGCCGTACGACTGAGCGCGTTTTCGATGAACCGGGTGTCAAGCCATGCAGGCAGCTCGTATGCAGACATAACGTATCCTTCCAAGCAATGTCCCAAGGAGTTGCATCCCGCCCCTGCGCAACCCATACGCAGGGACGAAACACGAGTACACGTTTCCTGAGCAGGAGACTTAGCACAAGTTTCACAGCTTGCCTAGTGCTTTTTTTCACAGAAAAATGCTGCACGGGGAGAAAAATGGAATAAAAATAGCAGAAAATCTTTCATATTATTATTTTTATCTTTTAAAAACAACATATTACTAAATACAATCTTTTTACTATGCAAATTGTTCGATTGCTCAATTTTTCTCCGTCAGACTCCCCGGGCGCTTGTGGCCTCTCCAGCCCCCTGCTAGTATGCCGCCGGGAGCCCGACATGAAAAAATGCTTTGATATCACCCGCCTGCTGTGCCTGTCCGTCCTGTTGTCCGTTTTTTGCGTTTCCGCCGCCCTGGCCGCGTCGCCCGGCGATGCCCCGGGCCTGCGCGTGGCCCTGCTGCTGGAAGATGCGGCCCCCGACCGGGGCTGGAACGATCTTTTGCGCCAAGGCCTGGAACAGGCCCAAAAGGAACTGGGCGTGCGCACCGCCGTGGTGGTGGCCCCGCCCCAGGGCAGCAACGGCCTGACGCAGGAGGGCATCTTCCAGGCCGCCGCCCGGCAGGCCGACCTCGTCCTGCTTTCCGGGGCCCGGCTGCACGAGATCCTGCGCAACAATGCCGCCAACTTCCGGCAGACGAAGTTCGGCTGCATCGATACGGGCATCCGTGCCGCCAACATCATGTGCGTGACCTTTGCCGACGAGCAGGCCGCCTTCCTGGCCGGGGCCCTGCTCTCCCAGCTGCACAAGCACGGCCTGCTGCCCGCCCCCGGGACGCGCGCCAAGGCTGATGAACTGACCCTTGGCTGGTTGGCCGGAGAAGACGACCCGCAGCTGAAATCCATGCTCAACGGTTTCGTGGAAGGCGTCCGGCTGGAAAGCCCGGGCGCGCGCGTCATCAACGGCGTGGCAGGCAGCTACAGCTCTCCCGACAAGGGCCGGGCCAAGGCCGAGGAACTGCTGGGGCTGGACATCAATGCTCTGGCCGTACTGGCCGGGCGTTCGGGACTGGGCGCCGTGGAAGCGGCCATAGCCCAGGGGCGGCCCCTGGTGGGCGTGGACAAGGACCAGCAATTCCTGGCGCCCAAGCTCATGCTGACCAGCATCGTCAAACGGGCCGACCGTGCCGTGTTCGAGATCGTCAAAGCCACGGCCCAGGGAGCTTTTGCCGGTAACGAGATCATCACCTACGACCTGGCCAACGGCGGCGTGGATATCGTCCCGCCGCAGGTCTGGGCCCGTCATGCCGGCGTACGCCTGCCCGCCGCCATCGAACGCCGCCTTGCCGAGCTGCGTCTGGAACTGACGCGCGGCGGCATCCGCCTGCCCTCCCTGCGCGACAGGACGCTGTGCAACTGCCGCTAGCGGGACGACGCCTCCGTCAAAAAAAGGCAGCCCTCCGGTCACCGGAAAGGCTGCCTTTTTTGCGGCGCGTACATCACTGTACCGCCCTGCCCGCCATGGCGGCCCGGATCAGAAGCGCAGCGTGAAACGGGGATCGTCCCCCCGCACCTCCACCTTGATGAAATCCGCCTGCTGGCCACGCGCCGGCCGGGCATCCCCTTCCAGCTCGAAGACATCCCGAACCACCCAGAAGCGGTGCTTCTCGCCCGGCAGCTCCACGGACGCGCCGCCGCCCACTTCCACATGCAGGTAGAACACGGGCTCCCAGGTCTCCAGCGTCACGGTCTGCTTGCTGTGCGGGCCAAAGTTCACCCAGCCTTTCGTGACCCACACACCGTCGGTGCGCAGATAGCGCAGGGCCAGGCTGCCGCCCAGGGCCTGGCTGTTGTCGATGTGGATATCCAGGGCCGCGGCCGGTAAGGCCCCGCCCAGCAGCAGGAGCAGGGCCAGCAATCCGCCTGTCAGTATCTTGTGCATCTTCTCCTCCTCAGGCGCCGTGCGCCTTTCTCATGCCGGACATATGCCGTACGGGACCATGTCCGGGATCAGTTCCCCGGCATCCAGCCTCTATGCGGAGGCAGGCGCCAGGGCCGCCAGGGCAAGCTCCATATCCGTATACCGGCACTGCCCGTTGCGATCCACCGTGACGGTCACACTGAACCGGCCCACATGTTCAAGGATCTGCGGATCGTCATCGGGGGTCCTGATGTTGACCTGGACATCCCCATTGGACAAGCGCTGGATGTTCCGCCGGGTGACGCAGTGTTCACCACCAATAAAGGTCCTGCACTGTGCCCCGTTCGAGCCGACGAACAGGCCGATGCCGTTGAGTCCGAAGAACTGGCGCATGACGCTTTGCGAGCAAAGGTGGAGCACGGCATCCGCCTGCTGCGTATTCCCGGCACACTCCGCAAGGACCTGCCCGGCGATGCTGTCCACATGCTTTCCGATGTCCGCCTTGCCCACCTTCATGCCGGTCCGGACAGGCTCGTTCGCCCCGACCTGCACGCTAGGCTCGATCTTGCAGGAAGTCCGTCCCACATGGGCCGGGAAAGGTACGGAGACAAACTCCCGGGCGGCATCCTTGCGAAAGGCCTCGAGACCGGAAAGAGAGGGATAGGGCTCGAAGGAGACCCGGGGAAGATTCAGGAAGTCGGTGAGGCCAAGACGGGAGAGCGTGCCGTCGAACATCCCGATGATCTTGTCGGGCGCCATGCACCCCGTCAACGATCCCGCAAGCCCCAGTGTGTCCGGGCGTTCCTGCAAACCGAGCGCCTGCACGATCTCCCGGGAAAAAGCCGCCTCCAGCGTCCCGTCCCAGGGCTTCAGGCCCTCGGGCATGGGGCGGCCGAAACAGCCCTGCCAGATGGTCTCCAGGGAAAGCGGGCCTTCCTGGAAGCGGGAGCGGATCGAAGGCAGCCGATGCAAAACAAGGCCCGGCTCCAGGAGCCGTCCCTGACCATAACACTCCCGCACGACAGCTATCTTGTCCTCCACGGAACCGGGCAGGCCCAAAAGGCCGCTGGAGGCGCAGGCCAGCAGTTTTTTCAGCACGGTCCGCTCCACCAGGTCGGAAGCCATTTTTTCCGGCGTGCAGTCACGGATCTCCAGTTTTTGATAACAGCTGAAAAAATCTCTGAGGACCTCGTTGCACAGCTCGCCCTTCAGCGGGGCGGGGATGGGGGCCCCCAGTGCCTGTTCGAGAGTGGCGCAATGGCGCTCGAACTCGGCGGGGAAACCGCTGCCGCTATCGAACCGCCCTGTGGCCGTATTGATGCCATGCAGGAAGCAGTCCAGCGACAGCTGCTTGTGGATATTCCTCTCCAGCAGGCTTTTGACGTTGCGGACGTTGCCTGCGGTCAGTGGACTGGAAGTAGTGATGGCATTCCGGAGCTCCCGGGTAGCGATATCGGCCACGCCCTGCCCGAATTCATAGGCTATGGAGCGCAGGAAGGTCTGCATGGCCCGCTGGTTCGTGGACTGGAAGGTGATATGGGAGACGGCCTTGGGACTGTTCCCATCCATCGTGACCCGTGCGTTGTCCGGTATGCTCGCATCGTCGGCGATGCGCAGGAAGGAATAGACGGAAGGAGTGTTGCTGACGGTCTTCGGCATGGTGGCTCCTGTAGGCTAGACGCGCAGGCCGCTGGTGAGCAGATCCAAAGGCACTTCGGCGGACGGGGACGCCGCCCCCTCGCCCAGCCGGCGGCATGTCTCTGCCCAGTAGGCCGCGACATGTACGAAATTTTCCAGGATGGTGGCAAAGTCATCCATCAGTTTCGCATCAGCATCCACACAAAGCTGGAGCACGACGAACCTTGCCTCCGTATCCACAGCCAGGGTCATGCCCGATGTTTTGTGGAAAAAATACTGCCCCTGCAACAGGGCGAGGCAAAGCTGTTCCCTGCCGTTCTCGGGGAGAGGGGCGATACCCGTGGCCATGAGGAGTTTTTCCGATACCTCGAAATGATGAAGAAGGATGAGGCGCTCATCCACGGCCAGGCTGATCTGGTCTTCCCCCTCGGCCTGGACGGCATCCGGGCCGAAGCGCTCGTTGAGATACAGAAAAATGGGAGTCATATGCTTATTCATATCATATCCTTATCCAGAGGGATGATACCCGCATCATGCGGACATTTTCCCGATCTGTCCATGCCCTGCCGCGCCTCCGGCCATACAGGCCGGTCTCGCACGCTCCGTAGGGGCCTCTGCCCCGGTCCCGGCAGCAAAAAATTTTTTCAGCCCCCCGCCAGCCTCTTTTCAAGGCAGAGCAAAGAGTCTACACGGTGTCTGTGCGCTCAAACAGTCTTGGAGGGCGCCATCCGCTTTCATCGAGGATACGTCATGGAACTGACCATCTCCACTCCCCGCCTGGCCGCGGCCCGCATCCTGCCGCGCACGCCCCGGGCTTTCTATCGTACCGCCATCAATGCCTTTTTCTTCGTCATGGGCATGGTCTTCGCCTCCTGGGCCGTCCGCATCCCGGACATCAAGGCCGCCCTGCAGATGAGCGACGCGGCCCTGGGCAGCGTCCTGCTGGCCGCCCCGCTGGGCGAGATGCTCTCCATCGCCCCCACGGCCTGGCTCATCGGCCGTTTCCGCAGCCGCCGCGTCATCATGCTGGGGCTCATGCTCATGCCCTGTGCCCTGCTCTCCCTGGCCCTGGCCGGCAGCCCGCACTGGCTGGCCGCTGCCCTGCTGGGCTTTGGTTTTGCCAACAACATGCTCAACATCTCCCTCAATGCCCAGGCCGTGGGCGTGGAGACGCTCTACGGCCGCAGCATCATGGCTACCTTCCACGGCATGTGGAGCCTGGGCGGCGTGGCGGGCTGCATCATTGGCTCCATCGTGGCGCCGCTGGGCGTGGCGCCCCTGCCCCACTTTGCCGCCATCCTCGTCATCACGCTGGCGACGCTGTGCTGCCTGCGCACCTGGACCATGCCCCGGGAAGTGCGCATCGGTGCCGCAGCGCCCGAAAGCGGGAAGCGTTCCTTCCGTCCCGACCTCTATCTGACCCTGCTCGGCTGCATCGCCCTGGGCAGCATGGCCACGGAAGGCGCCATGTATGACTGGAGCTCCGTCTATTTCGCCCAGGTGGTCCAGCCGGGCGAGAGCCTCATCCGCGCCGGCTACCTGGCCTGCATGTGCGCCATGGTCACGGGACGCCTGCTGGCCGACGGTCTGGTGAACCGCTTCGGGGTCACGCCCGTGCTCCAGCTGAGCGGTCTCTGCATCGCCGCCGGTCTGAGCCTGGCCCTGCTCTGGCCCGACCTACTGCCCGCCACGGCGGGTCTGGCCCTGGTGGGCTTCGGCATGGCCTCTGTGGTGCCGCTCTGCTACAGCCTGGCAGGCAAATCCCCGCGCGTGCCGCCCAGCGTGGCCATCTCGCTGGTCTCGTCCCTCAGTTTCCTGGGCTTTTTGGGCTGCCCGCCCATGGTGGGCTTCCTTTCCCACCAGTTCGACCTGCGCTGGGCTCTGTCGCCCATCGTGGTGGTGGGCGTGGCCATCTTTTGTCTGGCGCCGCTGGTCCGGCGCATCAAGGCCTGAGACAAGGAAAGGACGTTTCCCGGGCAAGGCTCCCTGGAGCTGCGCTACCCGCAGCTTGCACCATGCCAGCGGACACGGACGCGGCAGGCCAAGGTCTCCGATCCCCGGCAGAGAGGGAGCCGTCCCTGCGAGTCCCCTTTCCCCAACCCCTGAAAAGAGCTCCGGCATCCTTTCGGGGAAAAGGCACGAGCCGGTCTCCCGCATCTCCTTGCAAGCATGAAAAAGGCAGGCACACCATCACGGCGTGCCTGCCTTTTGAGGGATACGCGACATTTCCCTAGCGCGGGCTGCCGTCAGCACGGCGCTCGAAACGAGGTACGGCCAGATGGCAGCCGCCCCGGCCCGTACGACGGGCAAAATCCTGATGATAGGCCTCGGCCTCGTAGAAGGCCCCGGCCTTTTCCAGACGGGTCACCACGTCATAGCCCAGACCGCGCAGCTCATCCATGAGCTTTTGGGCCGTCCGCTTCTGGGAATCGTCCAGCCAGAAGATGGCGGAACGGTACTGGCTGCCCACGTCCGGCCCCTGCCTGTCCAGCTGGGTGGGATCGTGGATCTCGAAGAAGCGGCGCACGATGGCCTCATAGCTGATCTTTTTGGGATCGAAGCGCACCAGCACGGCCTCGGCATGACCGGTATCGCCCCGGCAGACATCCTCATAGGAAGGCCTGTCGGTATGGCCGCCCGTATATCCGGAGCGCACGTCCACCACGCCGGGGAGCCTGCTCAGGACGTCTTCCACGCCCCAGAAACAACCACCCGCCAGCACGGCCACCTGGGTATTGCGCACCAGCTCGTACAGGGCCAGGCCCAGCTTTTCCTTTTCGCTGCCCGCAGGCGCGAAACGCATGGACAGGGAATTGACGCAGTGGCGGGTGTTCTTGGCCGTCAGGCCTTCACCCTCAAAAACATGCCCCAGATGGGCACCGCAGTGCTCGCAGACGATCTCCACCCGGTGGCCGTCGGCATCGGGCTGGCGACGCACCATGCCCGGCAGGGCATCGTCGAAGGCAGGCCAGCCGCACCCGGAATCGAACTTGTCCGACGAACGGTACAGGGCCACACCGCACTGGCGGCACAAATAGGTCCCGGCGGCCGTATTCTTTTCGTATTCACCGGACCACGGGGCTTCCGTGGCCTTGCGGAGGATGATGTCCGCCTCGCGGGGCGTCAGGGGCGGCACCGCGGCATCGCCGCGGGCAATGATCCGGAAACCGCTGTCATTCATGGGGGCTTTCTCCCGTAAGGGGTCAAAGGTGGGGCGGGAAAGTTCCGCAGCCACAGCACCGGTCCCGGCAACGGCCAGGGCCAGCGTCAGGATGAAAAAGGAAAAGGCGCGTCGCGCGCAGGAATAGCCGTACATGGCACCTCCTTATCAATATAAGTTATCAATCTTAAGATAGCGGTGCCTTCGAAGAAAAGCAAGCCCGGATACGGCATAAAAAAAGGGAGGCCCACGCCTCCCTTGCACAAAACGATATCTTTTCCCGATAGATCAGCCTGCGCCTGCCGCCCTTCGCTGCGGATCCTCCGCAGCAGGAACGGACATGGCCGACGTCCCCGACAACACGGCCTTACTGCCGCTCGCCGTAGCCGTGGGGGTGTTCCCGATGCCAGCGCCAGGCCGATTCGATAATGGCTTCCACGCCCAGTCGGGGCTGCCAGCCCAGCACCTGCTGCGCCTTGCGGGCCGAAGCCACCAGACGGGCCGGATCGCCCGCGCGCCGCTGCCCCATGACCACGGGGATATCGTGACCGGTCACCTTGCGGGCGCAGTCCACGATCTGGCGCACGGAAAAGCCCTGCCCGTTGCCCAGGTTGCAGATAAGGTCATCACCGCCGCGCTGCAGATGGTCCAAGGCCTTCACATGGGCGTCCACCAGATCGGTGACGGCGATGTAGTCACGGATGCAGGTCCCGTCGGGCGTGGCGTAATCGTCACCGAAGATGGTGATATGCGGTCGCTGGCCCAGCGGCACTTGCAGCACCAGGGGGATGAGATGGCTCTCGGGGCTGTGGTCCTCACCGATGCTGCCGTCGGCCAGGGCCCCGGCCACATTGAAATAGCGCAAGGAAACGTAGCGGATGCCATGGGCCGCCGAGACCCAGCGCATCATGGCTTCCATCATCAGTTTGCTGTGCCCGTAGGGATTGGTGGGCCGGGTGGGGGCATCCTCGCTGATGGGCACACTGTCGGGCTCGCCGTAGACAGCGGCCGAGGACGAAAAGACGATGCGGCCCACGCCATGGCGGACCATGGCTTCCAGCAGGCTCTGCATGCCGCCCACGTTATTGTTGAAATACTTGAGAGGTTTGACCATGCTCTCGCCCACCTGGGAATCGGCGGCAAAGTGCATGACACCGTCGATGTGGAAGCGGCGGAAGATATCGTCCAGACAGGCGGCATCGCGGATGTCGCCCTGCACGAAGGCAGCCTTGCCCGCCACGGCGGCGGCATGGCCCGTCTGGAGATTGTCCACCACCACGACTTCCTGACCTGCCGCTGCCAGGGCATGGACCGCGTGGGAACCGATATAGCCCGCACCGCCGCAAACAAGGATCGCCATACAGACCTCCACAACAAAGATGATGATGGCGGCACGCTACGATGTTTGTCCGCGGCTGGCAAGGCCCGGGATACGAAACCACAGAAGGCGGGAGCGGATAAAAAAAGCGCGGAGTCCATGGCCAGACTCCGCGCAAGGCACAGGACGCGCCCCGGCGAAGGCCGGGGTCCCTTTGCGGCTACAATGCTGCCAGAACAGCGGCCGCAAATTCCTGCACGGCGTCAGGGGCATCGCTGACCGTACCGTCCACTTTCAGCCCCTCGGCCACGATCTGCGCACCCAGGTCTTTGCCCCTGGCCTCGATGGCGTCCACCGCACCGCAAAAATGCGTGTAGGAACTGTCGCCGGAAGCAAAGGCCGCCAGTTTGACGCCCGAAAGGCCCATGGCTTCCATGTTTTCATAAAGAGGGATGAAATCGTCCTGCAGCTCCAGATCGTCATCGCCCCAGGCGGAGCAGCCCAGCAGCACGGCATCATAGCCTTCGGCCAGGCCGACGGCGTCCACGTCGGCGGCGTTCTTCAGCGTGACGTCATGGCCTGCGGCGGCGATGATCTCTTCCAGTTTCTGGGCGATGCCCTCGGTATTGCCGGTGCTGGAACCAAAAACGATCAGGACTTTGCTCATGACAACTCCCTGGCGGCATGGCCGCCGTTGGATGTTAGAAAAAGAAATTCAATTTCAAAAAGAAGCTATAAAAGAACAGGACGCGCGTCAAGCACAAGACATGCCTTTGACGAAAAAATATCCACATCCAGCTAAAAACATTCCTTTTCCTCAAAAGATCCCGCCCGGGACAAATACGTCGGCCTACCGGTGACGGCTTGTTCCCAGTATGGACATCCCCGGCTATCTGACCGCGTGCCCTACGCCTCCGGATGTACCTTCCTTCTGAAGGGAGAATCGGCCATGCCTACCGCCTGTTTATGTAGCCTGCCGAGCTCCGGCAGCGGTCGTGCCGCCACGGTTCCGTGGCCATCCGCCCCTCTTGCCGACCCGGAAAGCGCTGTGCCGCATCCCCCCTTTCCCGGTCACGGGACGAAACCACTTCCCGCAAGCCGAAGACGGAGACCTGCCGTCCACTCCGGGAAAAAAGTTTTACGGGGAGAGGGGGCCCGGGGGAGGGGGACGCTTTTTCAAAAGCGCTCTCCTCCCTCGGAAAACCACCCAAGCTCCCCCTTCAAAAAACTAGGCTTCCTCTCCCGCATCCCCGGTGCCATCTTCCTGGGCGGGCCCGGCCAGGGGCGCATCGGCCACGGAGAGGTCAGGCATCTGCCACTGCCCGGGCAGGGGCGCCGTGAGCTCGGCCTTCTCGCCCACATAGGGGTTGAAGTAGCCGAAACGCAGCCAGGGACAGAGCTTTTTCAGGCGCTTCATGAACAGGCTGAGGCCCATGATGGGCCCGTGGTCGATGCCGCGCATGAGGCCCAGATACCATTCGGGGTCGATGTTGAGGTTACGCCACTGGATCATGCTCACGCCGTTCTCGCCCACCAGGCGGGCCAGGGCTTCCAGTTCGCCCTCGCTGTCGGTGACACCGGGGAAGAAGAGCAGGTTCAGCGAGACCCAAAGGCCGTTCTGCCGGGCCACGGCGATGGAGCGGCGCACATCGTCGAAGCTGTAGCCGTGGGGCCGGTAATAGCGCTCGTAGACTTCGGGCCGGGCGCTGTTGAGGCTGACGCGGATGCTGGAAAGGCCCGCTTTGGCCAGACGCTCCACGGCCTCGGTGCGGGAGGCGTTGGTATTGCAGTTGACCGTACCCACACCGCCCTGACTGCGGAACAGACGCACGCTCTCCACCAGCAGGTCGGGATTCATGAGGGGGTCGCCCTCACAGCCCTGCCCGAAGGAGTAGATGGGCGTTTTCGTCTCGCGGCCGGCATGGAAGCTCATGACCTCCACCAGTTCTTCGGGAGTGGGCGTGAAGGTCAGGCGGCACTGGGGCGTCACGTTGATGGGCGAATCCTTGTCCTGCTCGGAGATGCAGCCCACACAGCGGGCATTACAGGTACGCGAGCTGGGCAGGGGCGCCTCGAAGCGGCCCAGGGCGAAGTTGCGGGCCGCCGGACAGTCGTACTTCATGACGCAGTCTTCGAGGATGTGGCCCACCAGCCGGTTCTTGGGGAACTGGCGCAGCAGGGCGCGCACGTTCTTTTCGATGCGGGAACGCGGAATGTGGCGGAACTCCTGACGCTGGTCGGCATCCACCTTGCGGGCGCAGATGTAGAAGCGCCCCTTGGCAAAGCCCACGGCGCCATAGGCGAACAGGGGCAGCAGGGGGGCGTCGGCATCGCTGGTGTAGGCCGGATGGGCGGAGAGCGTGTGGGCCGGAGCGGCAAAGGCGGCCACGGCCAGATCTTCGGTGCACTCTATCTCGCCGGTCTCGGGGTTCAGGCCCACGGCCCGGCGTCCGGGCAGGAGGAAAAGCTCGCTCTCCTCGGGCAGGGGCATGAGTTCGTCAGGACGGGGCGTGCCCCATTCCTCGCCGCGGCGGCAGACCATGAGCAGGTCGGGATCATCATAGATGTTGCCCTGGGCATCGGCCATGACCATATGCGGTTCGATTTTTGCTGTTGCCATTTTCCTTCCTTGCGGCATCTTGCCCTGCCGCGTCCGAATGTATATAAGCGGAGCTGCGGCCAGCCCCGGAAACATGGGCACGACGGCCGCCAGAATATCCGCGAGGCCGCCCCATGTTTTCCCTGATGCTCTTTATTTTTCTTTGTTTTCTCGGCATGCTTGCCGTACAGTTCTACATGCTGCGCAGCCAGGAACGCCTGAACCGCGCCCTGCGCGACGAGCACGCCCAGATGCGCGTGCTGCTGCGCGCCATGGAAGCCCGCCTGGATGCCCTGGGCTGCCCTGCCCCCAAACTGGCCGAAACGGCCGTGCAGGCCACGCCTGCGGCACAGGATCCCCTGCTGCATCTGAGTTTCGATGCGCCTGCGGCCAAAAAGGCCGCGCCCCGCACGCCGGTGGTCGATCCGGGCCTTGACCTGCACATGGATAGCGGCCGTTAGGCCTGTCGCCCTTTTTTGCCCGGAAGCGGGCGTTCCCCTCCGGCGGGGCTTTTGCCGTGCCTTCAGCGCACGCCGCAACAGCGCCTCGTCAACCTAGCCTTGCCCCTTTTCATCGTCAAGCAGCCTTCCTCCCATGCCCGAACCATCCCGCCGCCTGCGTCTTTTCCTCCGCTGTCTGGCAGCCCTGCTGCTGGGCATCCTTGTGCTGGCCGGCGCGGCCATGGTCTATGTGCAACACAATTCCGTCGCCATCACCCATGCCCTGCTGGAGGACTTTACCGAACGCACGGGGCTCGACCTGCATGTCAGATCCATCGGGCTCTCCTGGCTGCCTCCGGCCGTCCAGGCCGACGACGTGCGCATCCGCAGCAAGGAGCTGGACATCGCCGTGCGCACGGCCCGCCTGCGTCCCCGTCTGACGGCCCTGCTGCAGGGACGGCTGGAGCTGGAATACGTGGCCCTACAAAATCCCGTGCTCTCCGGAACCCTGCCGCTGCCCACGCTGGACCTGCGGCAGCTGACCTCCGCCCCCGGGGGCGGCGGCAGCGATGCGGGGGGCCTGGCCCGGCTGGAAAGCCTGCTGCCCGGCACCCTCCAGATAGAGATAGACCAGGGCAATTTCTCCTTCCAGGCCCGGGACGCGTCTTCCCTGCGCGCGGGCAACCTTTCCTGCGTGCTGCATCTGCGCGGCCTCCAGGACGTGCGCGGCAAGCTGCAGGCGGGCCTGATCCGCAACCTTGCCGCCGGGGACGAGACGCCCGTGCTCGACCTGGAGAACCTGCTTCTGGAAGGCCGCAGCCGTCCGCTCCATTTTTTGAGCGATACGCCCCGCCTGCGCCTGCGTGCCCTGCTGCACCTGCCGCCCCATCTGCCCCGCATACGCACGAACCTCGATTTCACGGCCACGGCCGCGGGCTGGCAGCTAGACCATGATATCCAGGGCGACCTGATGCAGGACGACGAGCCCATCCCCTTTGCCGTGGCCGGTCGCCTGCTGCAGGACAGGAACGCGCCCCAGGCCTCGGTGCGGCGCATGCTGCGCGAGGTCTTCCTGCCCGATCCGCAGGAGCTGGCCGCCACCGGGAAGGAACGCCCGGCAACGCCTCCCGCCCCGGCCGATCCCAAAGTCCCGGCCGTCGATGCCGCCGCAAACGACGCCCCCGCAGCCCAGGTGGCCCCCCAGCCCGGCCTGCCCGCAGTGGGGGGGACACGTCCGCCCGTGCGTCTGGAACGCATCCGTCTGGAACTGGGCGAAGACAGCGCCACCCTCGACGGCAACCTGATCCTCGACAAACAGCGGGGCCCCGTCCTCAACGGCAGCCTGCAGGCCCACCGTCTGAGCCTGACCCGCTGGCTGGGCTTTGCCCGCGGGCTGGCCCCGGGCCTGCAGATGGCCCTGGACAACATCACGGACAGCCTGCTGGAATTCGAGCTGGATGCGGAAGGCCTGCGCGTGCCCTATATCGTGGCCCATGCTTCGGGGTCCCGTTTTACCGGTTCCGGCGGCGTGGCCCGCTGGGCCGAACCTGTGGTGGCCCTGGACCTGACCGCCCCGGAAGTGGAGCTGGGCCGGGCCATCCCGGAAGCCGTGGGCACTCTGCCCCTGCAGGTCTATTTCCCGCACGGTCCCCTGACCAGCCTGCGGGCCTCGCGCTCCACGCCGCTGCCGCCGCCCGATCCCGCCACGGACCTGCACATCGGCTATGACATCCGCCTCAATGCCCGCACCGTGCACTACGGCCCGGTGACCATCAACGGCGCGGCCGTGGTCATCGAACCCGGCACGCCGGACAAGGCCGGCAACGGCACGGCCGTGATCCGCGCCACGGGCGACTTTTATGAAGGCCGCATCAAGGGCCGCTGTGCCATCGGCGGCCCCTCGGACATGCCCACCTTCGACATCGACCTGCGCCTGGACAAGGTCCACGGCAGCAAGCTGGTCAAGGATTTCGACCTCATCCCCGTACGGCGCGGCATGCTGTCCGCCCAGGCGGCCATCAACAGCCGGGGCAGCGACCTGGACGTGTTTTTGAAGAGCATGCGCGGCACGGTCACGGCCGACGGCAGCAAGGGCCTGCTGCCCGCAGGCGGCAAAAAGAGCCTGCCCTTCGACAAGCTCGCACTGCGCCTTGACCTGCAAAGCGCCCGCCGCGACCTGCGCCCCACTCCGGCCCGGGCCGGTTTCGAAGGCCGCTGGACGGCCTCGCTGGAGGGCGAGGGCCTTTCCCTGACCCAGAAGCTGGACGGCCTCGTCTGGTTCGGCGGCAAGGAATTCGTGGCCTGGCAGGATCTGCCCGGCTCCCTGCGCCTGCACCTTCCGTCCCTTGAAAAGGATCTACTGCCCCAAGGCATGGATCTGGATGCCGACGGCGTGTTCAGCTGTGCGGGCCCTGCCGGGCTGAAGCTGAAAAAGGCCACGCTCTCGGCGCTGGGCCTGCAGCTCAAGGGCGATCTGGAAGCCGCCAACGGCCGCAACGGCCTGACCTGGGGCGGGACCGTGGATCTTGCCGTCCGCGACCTGAAGCACAGCCTCCGGCAGATCCGGGGCAGTGCGCCCGCCTCCCTGCCCGCCTCCCTCAACAGCCTGCGCCTCAAGAGCACGGCCTCCGGTACCCCGGACAGCCTGCGCCTCAAGGATCTGCGTTGCAGCCTGGGCTGGCAGCATGTGGACGGCGAGGCCGCCGTGACCTGGAGCGGCACGCCGCAACTGGACCTGCGCCTGCATGCCGCGGAATTCGACCTGGACCGCCTGCTGGCGGAGATGTTCCCCGACCAGGCCCGCAGCAAGGGACGGAGCAAGGCCCCGGGCGCCCCCTGGGACCTGCGCTTCATGAAGGCCTTTGATGCCCAGGGCAGCCTGAACGTGGACAGGGTGCGCTTCATGCGCCTGCGCATGCAGCAGATGACCACCCGCTTCAGCCTCAAGGGCGGTCACCTTTCCGTGCCTGCGCTGGAAGGCACTTTTTACAATTCGCGCCTGCGTGCCTCGGGCGATTTCCGCTTCGACAAGGGCCTGAGCTACACCACCAAGGTCCGGGCCCTGAACATCAACCTCGACGCCGCCAGCAACGACCGCAACGACAAACGCGCCGTGCGGGGCCTGGCCTCGGTGGAATCGGAGATGAGCGCCCACCTGACCGGTGACGGCCAGATGCCCGCGGCCCTTTCCGGCACCTGGGGCGTGGCCATCATCAACGGCAGCTACCAGAACCGCGACAAGGCCGGGCGGCCCGGCGGCAAGCCCACCCGCTTCCAGCGCCTCAGCGCCTCGGGCAACATGCAGGGCGGGGTGGCCCGCAGCAGCAACATCTTTTATCAGGATGCCGAGATGCGCGTGCGCGGCGGCGGCCGCATCGACTTCAACAACGAAGATCTGGACTGCAACCTCTTCGTCAAGACCGACCGCATGCAGGAATTCCCCGTGCGCGTGACCGGCAAGCTCCATGATCCCAAGACTTCGGTCAGCGCGGGGACGGCCATCCTCTACGCCGTCACCAGCCTGACCCACGGCATCTTCGAGCTGCTGGGCGGGGTCATGGAGGGCACCTGGAACCTGTTCCGCTGATCCCACGCCCGGGACTGTCCCATCACGGTCCCGGCAAGGCCTTCCCCTGCGGGAAAAGGCCTTGCACTTTCCCCGCCCCCGTTGACAGAACCGCCTGCAAAGGGTAGACAGGCTCTATCTGTTCTTTTTTGCACAAACCCAACAACGGTCCGTCTCAATAAGGAGAAGCGCCATGAATATCCTCATCTTTGGTCCCAACGGCAGCGGCAAGGGCACCCAGGGCAACCTGGTCAAAGCTAAGTACAATCTTGCTCACATCGAATCCGGCGCCATCTTCCGTGAACACATCGGCGGCGGCACCGAGCTGGGCAAGAAGGCCAAGGAATACATCGATCGCGGCGACCTGGTGCCCGACGACATCACCATCCCCATGGTGCTGGAGACCCTGAAGACCAAGGGCAAGGACGGCTGGCTGCTGGACGGCTTCCCCCGCAACATGGTGCAGGCCCAGAAACTGTGGGAAGCCCTGCAGGCCGAAGGTCTGAAACTGGACTACGTCATCGAGATCCTGCTGCCCCGCGAGATCGCCAAGAACCGCATCATGGGCCGTCGCCTGTGCAAGGAAAACAACAACCATCCCAACAACATCTTCATCGACGCCATCAAGCCCAACGGTGACAAGTGCCGCGTCTGTGGCGGTGAGCTCTCCACCCGTTCCGACGACCAGGACGAAGCCGCCATCAACAAGCGTCACGACATCTACTACAACACCGAGAACGGCACCCTGGCCGCGGCCTACTTCTTCAAGAACCTGGCCGCCGAAGGCAAGACCAAATACATCGAACTGAACGGTGAAGGCACCATCGACTCCATCAAGGAGGCCCTGATCTCCCAGCTGAGCTAGTCTGAGCACGCCTTTCCAGGCCGGGGCCCTGCCCCGGCCTTTTTTTTGCCCGAAATCCCGGAGCCCGGCCGGGAGCGGTCTTGCCTTTTGCCGCCGCGACCCCATCTTTACAGCGGGGGGAAAGGTCCGCCGGCCCGCAGCGAGCACGCGTTCCGAAACAGGGGCCCTACTGGACATGCCTGTCCAAGTTTGCCACTATGCCCCCAACTTCACAGCGAGGTATCAATATCATGCAAGTCTGCATCGCGATCATGCACGGCAATCCCGTCATGCTGGAACTGCGGGAAGGCGTCCCTTACATCAACGACGAGCCCCAGCCCATCAAGCACCTGACCGAAGATGACCTCGTGGCCTTCCACGAAGCCGTCAGCGCCATCCCCGATGACGGCGATCCCGGCAATGTCGCCCTTGTCAACGCCAAGCGCGCCGCGTTCATCGTGGACCTGCTGGGCCATGCCGTGGGCGACGAATGCGTCTCCTACCTGACGCATGTGCTGGACCATGTGCACTACGACGTCATGGAATATCTGGGCGAAACCGACCCCCAGGACTAGAAAGCCTGCCGGGCTCCCGCACGGGAGAGGACTTCCGGCATAATTGAGGGAAACAATGCTTGAGATCCAAGACCTGCACGTTTCCGTCCACGGCACGCCGGTGCTCAAGGGCATCGACCTGAAGGTGGAAGCGGGCGAAACCTTTATCCTGTTCGGCCCCAACGGCTCCGGCAAGACCACCCTGCTCATGACGCTGATGGGCTTTTCCGGTTACGAGGTGACCCGGGGCAAGATCATCTTCAAGGGCCACGACATCACCTACGCGCCCATGTACGAGCGCGCCCGCCTGGGCATCGGCATGTCCTTCCAGCGCCCGCCCACCATCCACGGCCTGCCCACGGGCAAGATGGTGGAACTGTGCGGCCGCGGCCGCAAGATGGACATCCCCGCCATGGCCAAGCGCGTGCATTTCGATACCTTCCTGGACCGCGACGTCAACGCCGGCTTCTCCGGCGGCGAGATCAAGCGTTCCGAGCTGCTGCAGCTCATGGCCCAGCAGCCCAACCTGCTGCTCTTCGACGAGCCGGAATCCGGCGTGGACCTGGAAAACATGGCCCTGGTGGGCAAGACCGTGCGCAAGCTGCTGGACGGCGTGCCCGACTGCTGTAGCGCCACCCTGCGCGAGCAGGGTCGCCAGCGTTCCACCAGCGGGCTCATCATCACCCACACCGGCCATATCCTTGAATACGTCAACGCCGACCGCGGACAGGTCATGTATCACGGCAAGCTCTGCTGTGAAGCGCGCCCGCGCGTCATCCTCGACCATATCGCCCAACACGGCTACCAGGAATGCCTGCGCTGCCTGGCCGGCGACATGTACGGCAAAATCGCGGAGGCTCCCCTGGTATGAGCAGCATCGACCTTTCCCGTTTCAACTTCAGCGGCGGCGAAAATGCCGCCACCATCGAAGATCTGACCCGTCTGCCCCAGGAAGACCAGCAGCGCCTGGTCCTGGCCGGTATCGACGTGCACGACAACAAGGTCAGCGGCGCCTTCATGCAGCTCAACCATGCCGACGTGCACTGCACCACCCGGCAGGAAGGCCTGGACCTCATGGACATCCGCGCGGCCCTCAAAAAGTTCGACGGCCTGCCGCAGTACTACTGGAAGCTGCTCGATCCCAACAAGGACGAGATCACCCGCATGGCCTACGAACACCTCAACGGCGGCTACTTCGTGCGTGCCCGCAAGGGCGTGAAGATCAGCCAGCCCGTGCAGTCCTGCATGTTCATCAAGGGCAATGCCGCCGGACAGGCCGTGCACAACATCGTGGTGGTGGAAGAAGGCGCCGAGCTCAACATCCTGGGCGGCTGCGCCACCTCCCAGCACAGCAACGACGCCGCGCATCTGGGCATCACCGAATACTATGTGGAAAAGGGCGGCAAGCTCACCTTCACCATGATCCACAACTGGGGCGACTCCACCACCGTGCGGCCGCGCTCGGCGGGCGTGGTGGAAGCCGGGGGCGTGTTCCAGAACAACTACATCCTGCTCAAGAGCGTGGGCAGCCTGGAATCCTATCCCCGCATCGACCTCAACGGCGAAGGCGCCGTGGCCACCTTCAACTCGGTCATCGTGACGCCCACGGGCTCCTATGTGGACAGCGGCAGCGCCATCCACCTCAACGCGCCCCACACCCGCGGCGAGATCATCTCCCGTACCCTGACCACCGGCGGCACCATCATCAACCGCGGTTTCATCGGCGCCTCGGCCACCCCGGTCAAGGGCCACCTGGAGTGCAAGGGCCTCATCGTGGGCGGCGGCCGCGTGCATGCCATCCCCGAACTGGACAGCTGCCGCGACGGCGTGGAACTTTCCCACGAAGCCGCCGTGGGCAAGATCGCCCAGGAAGAGATCGAATACCTCATGGCCCGCGGCCTGGACGAGGACGAAGCCACCTCCACCATCGTGCGCGGCTTCCTCAACGTGGACATCATGGGTCTGCCCGCGCCCCTGAAGAAGGCCATGGACGAACAGATCAGCAAGCTCAACGCCGGCGGCGCCATGTAGCGCCCCGTTGCGATACCTGCCTGTTTACGGGGCTGTCCGCATGTACGGGCAGCCCCGTTTTTTTGTGCGCCTGCTTCCTGAGGACGGAGCAGCTTCCGGTGATCGTGCATGGCTCGTGCAGGAGTCCGGGAGCATCGTTTTTCCTGCGGCATCATCCGCAGCCTGGTCTTCCACCGTACAGGAACCAACCACCGGCGGCCCCTACGACCGCGACCTGCTCCACCCTGGGCCCCAGCTCCTCTCCGATTGCTCCTGATGCGGGCAAGCTTCGCCCCCTTCTTCCCCGATGCCCCTTTCCCTGCCGAAAGCGCTCCGGCCGGGAGGCCAAGGGCCGGGCCCGCCCCCGGAAGGACTTGACCACGACGCGGCCTTCCGGCTATAGTTCGCTTCCTTCGTGGGCCTATAGCTCAGTTGGTAGAGCCTCCGGCTCATAACCGGCAGGTCCCAGGTTCGAGTCCTGGTGGGCCCACCAATATTTGAAAGGCAGGTTCCCTTTGCGGAAACCTGCCTTTTCTCTTCAAAGGGCATCCCGGCATCCGGCCGGGCCTCCCCGTCTTCCCTATCCCAATGCCCGCGTCTCCGCGAACGGCAGATAGCCGGACGGCACGTCGTCCTTGAGGTCCACACCGGACAGACGCCGGACAAGGGCATTCTCCACCAGATAGCAGAGCTTGCGCACGGCTTCTTCCACGGGCAGGCCCGCGGCGCGCACGTTGGAGATGCAGTTACGGGCCTCGTCAGTCAGGCCGGGCGTGGGCGCGTGGGTCATGTAGACGCCCAGCGAATCGGGCGAACTGAGGCCGGGGCGTTCGCCCACCAGCACGACCACCAGTCGCGCGTTGAGCAGGGCCGCCACATCGTCGCCCACGGCCACGCGGCCGAATTTCACCAGGGCCACCGGCGCGGCACTGAGCCCGGCAGCGGCCGCTTCTTCCAGAAAACGGGACGCGAAGGGTACGGCGTTCTCGTGCACGGCCCGTGCGGACAGGCCGTCGCAGATGACCACGCTCACGTCCGGTGCGCTGCCGGGATGCGCGTCCATCCAGGCATCCAGCAATTGCCGCGAGGCTACGGAAAGACGGCGTCCTTTGTCCGGCCGGGTCAGATATTCGTTCCTGTCCGCCACGGCGCTGCTCAGGGAAAGACATTCCAGACCGTGGGCGGCCAGACCGGCGCGCACCTGCTCTTCATCCAGCGGCGTCATGACGGCATCCCGGGCGCGGGCATGGGCCAGACGGAATTCCAGCCAGCGCTTCACGGGCAGGCTCACCCCGCAATGTCCTAGGCCGATGCGCGCATCGGTGAAGCGGCGCAGCTCTTCCCAGGGGTCCGGCGTCACGATGGCGGGCGCGGTGCCCGCGAGCGCATCCTGCTTAGTTTCCATGACCGCCCTCCTCCAGTTCCCGGCCCAGAGCGGCCATGCCCCGGCGCTCACCGGGCGGCAGCAGCTCGCCCGCGGCGGACAGGATGCCCATGCGCTCCAGCCACGCTTCGAATTCCGGTGCGGGCCGCTTGCCCAGCACCCGCCGCAGCCAGGCCACATCGTGGAAGGACGTGGACTGGTAGCCCAGCATGATGTCATCGGCACCGGGGATGCCCATGACGAAATTGCAGCCCGCCACGCCCAGCAGGGTCAGGAGCATGTCCATATCGTCCTGGTCGGCTTCGGCATGGTTGGTGTAGCAGACGTCCTCGCCCATGGGCAGGCCCAGCAGCTTGCCGCAGCAATGGTCCTCCAGACCGGCGCGGATGATCTGCTTGCCGTTGAACAGGTATTCCGGCCCGATGAAGCCCACCACCGTATTGACCAGCAGGGGCCGGTAGCGCCGGGCCACGGCATAGGCGCGGCATTCCAGGGTCTGCTGGTCCACGCCGAAGTGGGCCCCGGCGGAAAGCGCGCTGCCCTGTCCGGTCTCGAAATACATGACGTTGTCCCCCACCGTGCCGCGCTTCAGGGAAAGGGTGGCGTCCCAGGCCTCGTCCAGCAGGGACAGGGAGATACCGAAACTGGCATTGGCCTTTTCCGTACCGGCGATGGACTGGAAACAAAGGTCCACGGGCACGCCGCGCCGGATCATCTCCAGGGTATTGGTGACGTGGGTCAGCACGCAGCTTTGGGTGGGGATGCCGTAACGGGCGATGACATCGTCCAGCAGGCGGAGCAGGCGCCCGATGGCGGGCAGGCTGTCCGAAGCCGGGTTGATGCCGATGACCGCGTCACCGGAGCCGTATTGCAGGCCGTCGATGACGGAGGCCAGCACGCCGCGCGCGTCATCGGTGGGATGGTTGGGCTGCAGGCGCGAGGAAAAACGCCCCGGCAGGCCGATGGTATCACGAAAGCGCGTCACCACGCTGCACTTGGAGGCCACCAGCACCAGATCCTGGATGCGCATGAGCTTGCTGGCCGCGGCCACCATCTCCGGGGTCAGGCCCGGCGCCAGGGCCGTCAGGGTCGCCGTGTCCGCGGCAGGGGTCAGCAGCCAGTCGCGCAGCTGGCCCACCGTGAAGGAGCTGACAGGCGCGAAGGCCTGCGCATCGTGACTGTCCATGATGAGCCGGGTGACTTCGTCCGTCTCGTACGGCACCACGCATTCCGACAGGAAACGCTTCAGGGGCACATCGGCCAGGGCCATCTGAGCCCGGATGCGCTCTTCCTCATTCTCGGCCGCGATACCGGCCAGCACGTCCCCCGAACGCAGGGGAGAAGCCTTGGCCAGCAGTTCACGCAAGGAACATTTTTCCACAGGATTTTCCAGAAGTTGAAGATTGCCCAACGCCACCGCCGCCTCTCGTGACCGCAGCCGGACCCTGCGGCGGCACCTCAGCCTGATACCCCCTTTGTATAGCCGCAGCCGCCTGTCCCGACAAGGCGGACACGGCCGAAAGACGGGACAGGTGCGCGAGGACGGCACACGGCCAGCCCCAGCCTGCCGCAGGCACAGGCCGGCGGGGCGGTCCTCTGCTCCAGGACGGACACGCCCAGCCCTCATCCTCCCCTGTCGCCGTGACAGTGTATCAAACTGTACACTCCGGGCCCGAGGCATTGCCTTGCCCGGCCAAAGGGCTATACTTCCTCCATGTTTTTCTGACCGGCGGCATGCTGCCGCACTTCCTTTCCGCCCCCGCGAGGACGGGACTGCTCCCCCGCATCCCGTCCCATCAAGGACCGCCCTTTCCGACGGTCCTTTTTTCATCCCCCATGGACACGAAAAGGGCGCTGCGTATGCAGCGCCCTTTTTCCTCAAACAGCACCTCTGGGAAGGCACAGACTGTCCCGGCTACTTTTCCTGCTCGGCCTCCCCGATCCAGGTCTGCAGGGCGTCCACGATCTTGCGGGCCTGATCGGCGCTGGAGATGGTGAACTTGCTCTGCTGCCGGTATTCGCCGCCCATCTTCTTGTAGCGACGGATCACATATTTGTCGGGGCCGTAGGACGAGGTCTGCGGCTTCCACTCCTGATAGCGGAAAAGGATAGTTGTCCAGGCGCCCTTGCTCAGGACGATCTTGCCCAGTTCCTTGAGGATGATCTGTCCGTTCTCCTCATATTCCACAGTGAGATCATCGATGGATTCGCTCAAAACTGCCTTCCTTGCGAACGCGCACCCGGGACGTACACGGTTGAAGTAAAGAGTCTGCACGGGCCGCCAGGGCCGTGCCATCCCTCTCATGGCGCACAATCTACGCATTTCGGGGCCAAACGGCAAGCCTGCCCTCCCCGTGGCATGCCTGCGGCCCGTGACAGGCCACGATGCCCTCCGGCACCGCGCGGCGGGGAAGTCTGCCCCGAGCCCTGCCCTCCCGAAAAAACGAACGGGCCCGCCCGCCTCGCCCAGGCGGCGGGAAGGACGAGGCCTGCCACAACAGGCCTGCGGCAGGAAAGGTCAGGGACATGGTGCGATCCGTCCGGCTCAGGGACGGCGCAGCAGCGAAAGGGCAAAACGTTCCACCGGGGCGAAGTCGTCGCGCAGGGGCTCTGCGGCCGGCAGTGAGGGGCGGTAACGGCAGGCCAGCATGGCCGCCATCTCCGGCGAATGGCCCGTACCATCACGCAGGCTCGCGGCGGTGGCGGCATCGCTGAATGCCAGCACCATCAGGTTCTGCAACTGGCCGGGATGCCGGGGGTCGGTGACGCAAAAGACCTCCACCCGGGCGAAATGCCGTTGCAGCCCGGCATGGATGGCCCGCAACAGGCGGCCGTCCTCGCCTTCCACAGCGGCGATGACGTTCATGGCCAGCACGCCGCCGGGGCGCAGGGCCCGGCGCATGGCGGCGAAGGCCTCCTGCGTGCCCAGATGGAAGGGGATGGAATAGCAGGAGTTGAACACGTCCACCAGCAGGATGTCATACTGTTCCTGCCGGCGGTTGAGGAAGGTCCGGGCATCGGCGTGGATCAGGCGCAGGCGCGGGTCGTCCCCGGGCAGGAAGAACCAGCGCCGGGCCACGGCGGTCATGCCGGGATCCAGCTCCACCACGGTCAGGCGCAGACCGGCGGCGTCCAGGCCGCTCTTGCCGGACAGCAGCCACTTGGGCACGGAGCCGCCGCCCCCGCCCAGCATGAGGATGTCCCGGGCCTGCGGACGAGCCAGCACGGCCAGGGCATAAAAGCGGGTGTAGTCGAAGTAGAGCTCGTCAGGATCGTCCAGATACATGCCGGACTGGCTGTAGTCGGGATCCGTGGACAGGATGCGCACCGGCCTGCCCCTGTCGCGGCTCTCATGGATCAGCATGCAGTTGTAGGGGCTCTCCACCATCAGGGGCCCGCCCGCCGAGCGGAACTGCCGGTCCCAGACGGCCAGCAGGAGCAGCACCAGCAACAGGCCCAGCCGCCACCAGGGGCGGGAGGGCTGGGCCGGCAGCGAGAGCAGCAGCAGGCCCAGGGCCACGCCCCAAAGGATGGTGCCGCTGGCAAAGAAGGAGATGAGGACGAAGCCCCCCAGAAAGGTGCCCACGATGCTGCCCGCCGTGGACAGAGCGTACAGCCGCCCCACCGTGGCGCCGGAAGTGGCCACGTCCCGGATGCGCAGCCGGATGATGTAGGGGCTGATCATGCCGCAGCACAGGGCGGGCAGGGCCAGGATGCCCAGGGCGCAGGCCACGGCGGCCAGATGGATGTCCGTGATGGCGACGCTCAGCGTCTCCCCCACCAGACGGTGCGTCCCGGCGGCCAAAGCGCTGCCCAGGGCCGCGCCCGTCAGGATGAAGGCCAGCCCCCGCCGGGAAAGGTGCCTGTCGGCCAGGCGGCCCCCCAGCCAGGCCCCCACGGCCAGACAGGCCAGCACCACGCCGATGAGGCTGGTCCAGACCACGGCCGAGGTGCCCACATGCGGGGCCAGCACGCGTGCGCCCACCATCTCCAGCACCATGACAAGGGCGCCGCAACAAAAAGCGATGATCTCCAGCATCGTCGTCCCGTACGCGGGCGTACCCGCAAAAAAGCGGGATCAGTCCCGCCGTCCGGCAAAGAAATCCTGCAACAGGTCCACGCTTTCCCGGGCCAGTACGCCGCCCATATGCCAGACCCGGTGATTGAAAAAGGGCTGGTCCAGCGTCTCGGTGCAGGAAGTCACGGCACCGGCCAGCCTGTCGGCCGCGCCGTAGACCACCCCGGCAAGCCGGGCATGGACCAGGGCCGCGGCACACATGGCGCAAGGCTCCAGGGTCACCACCAGCACCCCGCCGCCCAGGCGGTAATTGCCGCTGGCGGCCCCGGCGGCCCGCAGGGCCAGGATCTCGGCATGGGCCGTGGGATCGTGCAGGGCCACGGGCCGGTTGTGAGCGCGGGCCAGCAGACGGCCATCCGCCGCCACCAGCACCGCGCCCACGGGTACTTCATCCTCGCGGGCGGCCTGCTGCGCCTCGTCCAGGGCCAGACGCATGAGGGATTCCCAGCTCCAGCCCGGCGGCGCGGAAGGCACGGGCCCGCCGCAGGGGCGTACCAGCGCCCCGTTGCTTACAGGATCACGATCTTGCACAGATGCTCCACCACCTGCTCGGGCGTGTCGCACACCGTGACGAGCTTGTCGATCTCCTCCCTGTTGATGAAACCGCCGTTGGCCATGCTCGTGCGCAGCCACTCCAGCAGGCCCGCCCAGTAGGAGGAATTATAAAGGATGATGGGGAAGGGACGGATGCGTCCGGTCTGGGCCAGCACGAAGGCCTCGGACAGTTCGTCGATGGTCCCCATGCCGCCGGGCATGACCACATAGGCCATGGCGTACTTCACGAACATGAACTTGCGGGTGAAGAAGTAGCGGAAGTTGCAGCGCGTCTTCACATACTGGTTGCAGCCCTGTTCGTGGGGCAGCTCGATGTGCAGGCCCACGGAAACGCCGCCCGCCTCGGCAGCGCCCTTGTTGGCCGCTTCCATGACGCCGGGGCCGCCGCCGGTGATGACGCCGAAGCCCTTTTCCACCAGCATCCGGGCCAGGCGCTCGGCATCCCGGTATTCGGGCGTATCGGAAGTGGAGCGGGCCGAGCCGAAGATGGACACGCAATTGGTGTCCAGCTTGTTCAGCGTATCCAGGGCCTGGACCATTTCGGCCATGATGCGGATAGTTCGCCAGGACTCCGTGGTCATGGCGTTGAGATCGTCGATGACGTTCTGCCGGATCTCCATGAAAGCCTCCTTGTTGCGAGGATCGCAGGAAAGAAGAATGAACCTCCACTCTAAACCGCCCGGAACAGCCCGTCAAAGGTTTATGGGGCCTTGCGCTTCCGGGGCGGGAAGCGCATAGTGAAGAATCCCCCGCTTGCATCCGGCAAGCAGAACATCACCCCGGAGCATCCCAATGAAAGTCCAGTTTCTTGGCGCTGCCCAGACCGTTACCGGCTCCTGTTATATGATAGAGGCCTGCGGCAAGCGTTTCTGTGTCGACTGCGGCATGCATCAGGGCAACAAGGCCATCGAGGAGCGCAACCGCAATCCCCGTCCCTACGCCCCTGGCAATATCGACTTCATCCTCGTGACCCACGCGCACATCGACCATTCCGGTCTGCTGCCCCTCATGGTGCGCGAAGGGTTCAGCAAACCCATCTATTGCACCAAGGCCACCAGCGAACTGCTGGACATCATGCTGCAGGACAGCGCCCACATCCAGGAGATGGAAGCCCAGTGGGAAGCCAAAAAGTACAGCCGCCGCGGCCTCAAGAACCCGCCCGAGGCCCTGTACACCACCGAGGACGCCCTCAAGACCGCCGAGCTCCTGCATCCCGTGGCCTACCATGAGGATTTCGAGCCCGCCCCGGGCATCAAGGTCACCTATTATGATGCGGGGCACATCCTCGGTTCCGGCTCCCTGCGGCTGGAAGTGACCGAAGACGACAAGACCACCAGCATCATCTTCTCGGGCGATATCGGCCGTCCCCAGGCCCTCATCGTGCGCGATCCCGAAAGCCCGCCCAAGGCGGACTACATCTTCATGGAATCCACCTACGGCGACCGCAACCACAAGAACGAGGACATCAGCGACCAGGAACTGGCCGACGCCATCGCCTACAGCTACAGCAAGGGCGAAAAGGTCATCATCCCCGCCTTTGCCGTGGAACGCACGCAGGAGATCCTTTATTGCCTGCACGTCCTCCAGAGCAAGGGCAAGCTGCCCGCCGACATGCCCGTCTTCGTGGACAGCCCCCTGGCCATCCGCGCCACCGAGGTCTTCCGCCGCAACCGCGAGCTCTTTGACGAGGACGCGCAAAAGATGCTGCACCAGGGCGACGACCCCTTCGAGCTGCCCAACCTGCGCTACACCCTGGATGCCGCGGAATCCCAGAGCATCAACGACTACAAGGGCCCGGCCATCATCATCTCGGCCAGCGGCATGTGCAACGCGGGCCGCGTGCGGCATCACCTCAAGCACAACATCTGGAAGCCCGGGGCCAGCATCGTCTTCGTGGGCTACCAGGCCGTGGGCACCCCCGGCCGCAAGATCGTGGAAAAAGCCAGCAAGATCACGCTGTTCGGTGAAGATATGGACATCGCCGCCCGTATCTACACCATCAACGGCTTCTCCGCCCATGCCGGACAGGACCAGCTGCTCTCCTGGCTGGAGCCCCTGGTCCACGACAAGGCCAACGTGGTCCTGGTCCACGGCGAAGAAAAGGCCCAGACCACCCTTTCCGGCCTGATCAAGGAAAAGTTCGGTGTGACCCCCCTGGTGCCCGGCTACATGGAAGAGATGATCCTTGAAGGTCATCAGGTGGCCCAGACCGTCCAGCACGAGGCCCTGGCCCATCCCCGCATCAACTGGGGCTTCCTCACCGACGAAGTGGAACGCAAGTGGGGCATGTTCAAGGACAAGCTGGCCGACGTGGAGCAGAGCCCCTGGGTCCAGCAGACCGAACTGCAGGACGCCCTGGCCAAGATGGACTACGCCCTGACCCGTCTCCTTTCCCGCATGTGACCGTCTTACGGGGCGCGGCCTTGGGGCCGCGCCCTTCCGCGCTTTGCGGGATGCCCCGGCCGCCCATTGACGGAAGGGCCGCCCCACAGGTAAAAGTCTTTTCCCTGCCCTGAGGGCACCCTTTATACAGCCAACCGCCGTTCATCCACGGCACAGAAAATACAGGAAAAACCATGCGCATCATTTCCGGCAGACTGGGCGGCAGACGCATCAAGACCGTGGAGGGCGAAGGCTACCGCCCGGCCATGGGCAAAACGCGCGAATCCCTGTTCTCCATGCTCACCTCGCGGGGCGTGGTCTGGGAGGGGGCGCGCGTGCTCGACCTTTTCGCCGGCAGCGGCAGCCTGGCCTTCGAGGCCGTGAGCCGCGGCGCGGAGCTGGCCGTGCTGGTGGAGAACTCCGCCGTGGCCGCCCGCTGCCTGGCCGACAACATCCGCCAGCTGGGCGTGGAGGACTGCGTGCGCCTGATCCGCGACGACGTGCGCAAGACCCTCAACAATACGCCCATGGGCTGCTTCGACCTGGTCTTCCTGGATCCGCCCTACCGCAAGAACCTGCTCAACTCCACGCTGCAGGGCCTGCTCAAACGCAACTGGCTGGCGCCCGGCGCCCTCATCTGCGCCGAGATCGAAAAAGACGCCGCCGTGGCCGCTCCCGACAGTCTGGAACTGCTGGTGGAACGCCATTTTGGTCAAACCCGCATACTGATATGGACACTCGCATGAAACTGGCACTCTATCCCGGCACCTTCGATCCCCTGACCAACGGGCACCTGGCCCTCATCCGCCGCGGCCTGGCCGTCTTCGACCAGATCGTGGTGGCCGTGGCCGACAATACGCCCAAGTTTCCCCTCTTCTCCCAGGAAGAGCGCGTGGCCATGGCCCGCGAGGCCGTGGGCGACGACGACCGCATCCTGGTGGAACCCTTCACCGGCCTGACCGTGGAATATGCGGCCAAACGCGGGGCCTGTGCCATCCTGCGCGGCCTGCGCGCCGTCTCGGACTTCGAATACGAATTCCAGCTGGCCCTCATGAACCGCCGCCTGCAGCGCGACATCCAGACCGTGTTCCTGATGACCGACTACCAGTGGCTGTTCATCAGCTCCACCATCGTCAAGGCCGCGGCCAGCCACGGCGCCGACATCGTGGGCCTGGTGCCCGAGAACGTGCGCCTGCGCCTGATGGAAAAATACCAGCGCGGCGAAGTGCGCCAGGCCACTCCCTGCCTGTCCGCTCCCTACGGCGGCTTCCGCGTCAACAAATAAGATGGCCGCGCCCCTGCCCGTCATCTGTCTGGCCGGCCCCACGGGCTGCGGCAAGACCGCCGCGGCCCTGGCCCTGGCCGAAGCCCTGAAGGGCGAGGTCATCAACGCCGACTCCCGCCAGGTCTACAGCGACTTCCCGCTCATCACGGCCCAGCCCTCGCCCGAAGAGCGGGCCTGCTGCCCGCACCACCTGTACGGCTTTTTGCCCACGGAACAGAAGATCAGCGCCGGCCGCTGGGCCGACCAGGCCGTGGCCGAGGCAAAGGCCGTGCTGGCCCGGGGGCATGTGCCCCTGCTGGTGGGCGGTACCGGTCTGTATTTCCAGGGCCTGCTGCACGGCATCGCCGAGATACCGGCCATCGATCCGGCCATCACCGCCGCCCTCACGGCCCGGCTGGCCGAGGAAGGCCCGGCGGCCCTCCATGCCGAACTGGCCGCCAGCGACCCCGCCTATGCGGCCCGCATCCATCCCAATGACCGCCAGCGCATCGTGCGTGCCCTGGAAGTGCTGGCCGGCACCGGCCACACCTTCAGCTGGTGGCACGAGCACGGCATGCCCGAACCGCCCTGCGCCGGGCCGCTGCTGGTGCTGGACATGGAACTGGATGCCCTGACGCCCCGCCTGGCCCGCCGTATCGACCTGATGCTGGAACAGGGGGCCCTGGACGAGGCCCGCGCCGCCCGGCAGCGCTGCGACGATGCCGCGGCCCCCGGCTGGTCCGGCATCGGCTGCGCCGAAGTGCTGGCCCATCTGCGCGGCGAACTTTCCCTGGAGGAATGCCGCCGCCTCTGGCTGCACAACACCCGCGCCTATGCCAAACGCCAGCGCACCTGGTTCCGGGCCCGCGGCGAGGCCCGTTTCTTCGCCCCGCAGGATCTGGACGGGCTGCTGGCGGCCGCCCGGCAGGCCTGCTGAACCGGGCAGGCGCACACGCGGCCCTGCTCCGCGACCGGCAGACGACCCACGGCATCATGCCCGGCACGGCCACGGCATGGTGCTTTTTTTCTGTCCATACGGCACTCCTTCCCCCACAGGGACCGCGGCCCGGGCCCCGAGCCTCCCCTTTTTGGCGCGTGTCACAGAAGATTTCTCAAAATATTTCTTGACATCCTACCCGCTCCCCCATCCCCGCCGGCACCTCCTCCTTTGCCTGATCCGTTCCCGAAACAGGGCCAGCCGCAAGGATTTTTCCCGCTGCGGCCCCCTTTTTCCCCGCTCCGGATGCCCCAATACCACCGTACAAGTAAGCTTTTCAGCCCGCGACCTCCCCTTGACGTGGCCTTGTGCCTGCGGTAACTTGCCACACATTATTGGTGTGTTTGGCTCATGAGAGCCGGAGGACGCCCGCGGCTCCACGCTGCGGGAGAATGGGGAAAAGTCTGTTTCAAAAGGACGAGCACATGAGGAACGGTAAAGCACTGCTTTTGGCGGCGGTGATTGCCTTGGCCGGCGTGGCCTGTCTGATGCTTCCCGAAGCCAACCGCGCTGTGGCGGTGGGTCTGGAAGAATCCGACGCGGAAATGCCTAATGCCACGGTTCTCTTTCCGGTCAGCGAAAAGCCCAATCCCAAGGGCGCCAGCATGACGCCGGTGACATTCAACCATCAGGCTCACGTCGACAAGATCGACGATTGCGCGGCCTGCCATCACACGGGCGACATGGTGGCCTGTAGCACCTGTCATACCGTGGAAGGCAAAGCCGAGGGCAACTTCATCAACCTTGAGCGCGCCATGCACGCCACCAAGATCGCCCCGCGCAAGGATGGCGTCACGCCCAAGAGCTGTGTGAGCTGCCACGAAGAACAGTACAAGGAACGCCGCGAATGCGCCGGCTGCCACGAGATCGTCACTCCCAAGCGTGACGACAAGTGGTGTGGCGTCTGCCACGTGGTCACCTCCAAGATGACCCCCGAACAGTACCAGCTGGGCGTGGCCGGCAAGCTGTCCGCCGAGGACCGCGTCGCCCTGGCCGAAGCCACCATCGCCGAACGCAAGCCCGTGGACTACCTGGCCCCCGAAGCCTGCCCCTACAAGGTGGAGATCGGCAGCCTGTCCGACAAGTTCGAGCCCAACCTCTTCAACCATCGTCGTCACGTCTCTTCGCTCATGAAGCGCATTGAAGGCGACAATCTGGCCAAGGCGTTCCACAGCGAACCCGAGATCCTGTGCGCCACCTGCCACCATCGCAGCCCCCTGTCGGCCACTCCGCCCAAGTGCGGCAGCTGCCACTCCGCCAAGATCGATCCCCGCGTGCCCGAGCGTCCCACGCTGAAGGCCGCGTATCATCTGCAGTGCATGGGTTGCCATGACGGCATGGACGTTGCCCGTCCCCTCGATACGTCCTGCGCGTCCTGCCACAAGCCGCGTGCGACCGAGAACGCCAACTAGCTGGAGAGTACGATTATGAATCGTAGAAAATTTCTGACCATCCTGGGCAGCGCTGGCGTCGCTTCCGCATTGGGCACGGCACAAGTGGCCAAGGCCGGCGGCACCCATATGTTCCCTTACTATGAAGACAGCTACGGCGTCCTGCACGATACCACCCGCTGCATCGGCTGCCGCAGCTGCGAAGAGGCTTGCAACAAGGTCAACAACCTGCCCAAGCCCGAAAAGCCCTTCACCGACCTTTCCGTCTGTGACAAGCATCGTCGCACCTCCGCCGATGCCTGGACGGTGGTCAACAAATACGAAGTGGGCGGCAAGCCCGTGTTCCGCAAGCTGCAGTGCTTCCACTGCAACGACCCGGCCTGTGCCTCCGCCTGTTTCGCCAAATGCTTCCAGAAGCAGCCCGACGGCAGCGTGACCTACGACGGTACCCAGTGCGTGGGTTGCCGTTACTGCATGATCGCCTGTCCCTTCTATGTGCCCGGCTTCGAATACGACGAGGCCTGGGACCCGTTGGTCCAGAAGTGCACCTTCTGCGAACCCCGCCTGAAGGAAGGCAAGCTGCCCGGCTGTGTGGAAGCCTGCCCCATGGACGCCCTGACCTTCGGTCGCCGTTCCGACCTCATCAAGATCGCCCGCAAGCGCATCGCCGAGAACCCCGGCAAGTATGTGGACTACATCTATGGTGAATGGGACGCCGGCGGTACCGCCTGGATGGTCCTGGCTCCCAAGCCCACCCCGTCGGCCATCAAGGCCGCCGGTACGGCCGACGCCGGCCATACCTTCAAGGAACTGGGCCTGGACACCCACCTGGGCAACCGTCCCATGGGTGAACTGACCTACGGCGCCCTGGGTGCCGTGCCCATGATCATCGCCTTCTGGCCCATCCTCTTCGGTGGCGCCTACGGCATGACCAAGCGTCGTGAGGCCATGAGCAAGGCCGCCCAGGAAAAGACCGTCCAGACCGCCAAGGAAGATGTGACGGCCGCCATGGACGCCGCTGTGCGCAGCATCGAGCAGAATCAGGGTCCTGTGGCCGCCGATGAGGCCCGCAAGGCCATGATCCAGGCCCTCAAGGCCCGTGAAGCTCAAAACGGCTGCGACGGCTGCTGCGGCTGCAAGCACGGGGAGGATAAGTAAATGTCCCAGCACCAAATCGTGATCCCCACCAAGGACAAACTGTTCAACCTTGGTGAGTTTTCCCTGCGTCGCCCCGGCAACATGATCACCGCGGTCATCCTGGTCGTGGGCTTCGTACTGACCTTCATCCGCTTCACCCAGGGTATCGGCTCCATCACCAACCTGTCCGATACCATGCCCTGGGGCATGTGGATCGGCTTCGACCTGCTCTGCGGCGTGTGTCTGGCCGCCGGTGGTTACTTCACCACCGTGGCCTGCTACGTCATGGGCATGAAGCACTTCCATTCGGCCGTGCGCCCCGCCGTGACCACCGCCTTCCTGGGCTACGCCTTCGTGGTGTTCGCCCTGCTGTATGACCTTGGTCACCCGCTGCGTCTGCCCTACATGTTCTTCTTCCCCGGCACCACCTCCGTTCTGTTCGAAGTGGGTCTGTGCGTGGCTACCTACCTGACCGTGCTGTTCATCGAATTCTCGGTGGCTCCCATGGAATGGCTGTCCTGCAAGTTCCCCTTCCTCAAGAAGTGGCGCAAGGTCGTGGTGCGCTGCACCATCATCCTGACCATCTTCGGCGTGTGCCTGTCCACCCTGCACCAGTCCTCGCTGGGCGCCCTCTACCTGATCGCCCCCGGCAAGCTGCATCCGCTGTGGTACTCCCCCTTCATGCCCATGTTCTTCTTCGTCAGCTCCATGGCTGCCGGTTGCTCCATGGTCATCTTTGAAGGCATGTGGGCCCACAAGGGCGTGCACCACTACATGGACGAGACCCACCTGCGCGAAGCTGACGAAGTGGTCTTCAGCTTCTCCAAGGCCGGTGCCTTCATCCTCTTCGGCTACTTCATGCTGAAGCTCATCGACATGCTGGTCCAGGCCAACCTGCCTTACCTCTGCACCGGTTACGGTCTGTGGTGGCTGGTGGAAATGCTGTTCTTCGTGCTGACGCCCGCTCTGCTGTATGCCAAGGGCTCTCGCGACCGCAACATCAAGCTCTGCCGCTTCGCTTCCGCCAACGCCGTGCTGGGTATCGTCCTGAACCGTTTCAACGTGTCCATGATCGCCTTCAACTATGCCCTGCCCGCTGACGAGCGCTACTTCCCCAGCATCTGGGAAGTGTGCATCTCCATCTTCGTGGTGACCCTGATCGTGACCGTGTACCGCTTCATCGTCTATCACATGCCGGTGCTGTACGAACACCCCGACTTCAAGGACGCCCACTAGGACAGGAGGAAAATCATGGAATTCCATACCTTTTACGACTACTTCCTCTACACCAAGAACTGGGCCTACGTCATGATGTTCGTGACCCTGCCCGTCTACGTCCTCTACTGGAACACCGTGCTGTTCCCCAAGAAGGGCCCCTGGCTCTTCGGTGACGACGACGAGCATTAGGCCTACGCAGACAACACAAACCGAAAGGGCGGGGGTGACCCCGCCCTTTTTTCGTGCCCGCGCTCCGGCCCTCTTCCCGTCGGCATGCCTGCCGCCGCGTTTCCTTCCCTTCCCCGCCATCCCCTTGCGGCTACTCCTCCGGGCTGCTATGCTGTCGCCTGTCCGTGATCCGTCCCTGCCGGAGCATCCGCGCCTGCACGGCCGGTGCCATGCGGCCCAGGACACGACGGACACCCCATCCCGCCCCCAGCGGGCGCAACTCCTGTATCGAGGATAGTATGGACAAAGTGCTTGTCATGGGTATCGGCAACCTGCTCCTCACCGACGACGGTGTCGGCGTCCACGCCGCCCAGACCCTGGCCGGGGAATCCTGGCCCGAAAACGTCACCATCATGGAAGCGGGCACCTTCACCCAGGATGTCTTCTATCTGTTCAAGGGCTTTGCCCATGTGCTCATCCTGGACATCGTCCACGGCCATGCCGGGCCCGGCACGGTCTATCATCTGACCGAGAACCAGCTGGTGGACAACGAGAAGCAGCGTCTCTCCATCCACGACATCGACCTGCTGGATTCCCTGCGCATGGCCGAGATGCTCCACGGCTCCCGCCCCAACCTCACGGTCATGGGCATGGAGCCCGCGGACTACACCTCCTGGAGCATGGAACTTTCCCCCGTCGTGCAGGAACGCTTCCCCGCCTATCTGGACGAGGTCCGCAAGGAGATCCTGCGCCTGTCCCGCCAATACGCCGGGAACGATCCCGACAGTACCTGTTAACCATCGAGGAAGAGTCATGTGTCTTGCCATTCCGGCCCAGGTGGTCGAACTCCAGGAACAGGGCATGGCCCGCGTGCGTGTGGGCGAAAGCCAGACCTACCTTACCGCTTCCATGCTCCTGCTGCCCGAGCCGCCCAAGGTCGGTGATTATGTCATCGTCCATGCGGGCTTCGCCCTGCACAGCCTTACCCCCGAGCAGGCCCAGGAGAGCCTGGCGGCCCTGCGCGAGGTGGCCGAGGCCATCGAAGGGCAGAAACCCCTGTTCTGATCCGCAACGACAGCAAAGGGCTTTCCCGCGGGAAAGCCCTTTTCGTCATCCGGCAAAGAGGGATGCTCTGCCGTCGATACACCGTACGGCCTGCGCCCTCCCCGCCTCCGCCGCCCTTTCCGGCAGGCCGTCCATGCCGCCTGCGGGGCCTTTGGCCCACCCGGAAAAGCCCGCTCCCGCATGCGCCGGTCAGCGCTCGTGCCGGCGGCCGCTTTTTCCGGCGGAAAAGCGCGTCATAGCGGCCTTTCCTGCTGCCCTTTCCTTGACTTTACAAACGTATTTGCCGAAACTTAGGCGCTTTTTACATTGCCTGAGGAGCCAGCATGAGCGACTATAAAAAAACCCTGAATTTGCCCAAGACCGCCTTCCCCATGAAGGCCAATCTTGCCCAGCGCGAGCCCCAGCAGCTCAAGCAGTGGGAAGAAACCAAAGCCTGTGAGGCCATGATCGAGAACTGCACCGACAAGGGTGCGTTCGTCCTGCATGACGGCCCGCCGTATGCCAACGGTCATATCCACATGGGCACGGCCCTGAACAAGATCCTGAAGGACATCGTGGTCAAGTCGCGCAACATGCAGGGCTACCGCGCCCACTATGTGCCCGGCTGGGACTGCCACGGCCTGCCCATCGAGCACAAGGTGGAACAGGAACTGAAGGAAAAGAAAAAGACCCTGCCCGCCCACGTGGTGCGCAAGATGTGCCGCGACTACGCCGGCAAGTGGATCGACATCCAGCGCAAGGAGTTCAAGCGCCTGGGCGTGCTGGGCAACTGGGACGATCCTTACAAGAGCATGAACCCCGCCTATGAAGCCGCCACGGCCCACGAACTGGCCAAGTTCGTGGACAAGGGCGGCGTGGTGCGCGCCAAGAAGCCCATCTACTGGTGCTGCTCCTGCCATACGGCCCTGGCCGAAGCCGAAGTGGAATACGGCGACCACACCTCGCCCTCCATCTTCGTGCGCTTCGCCCTCAACGACGCGGCCCTGGCCCAGCGCATCCCCGGCGCCGATCCTTCCCGCGCCTATGTGGTCATCTGGACCACCACGCCCTGGACCCTGCCGGACAACATGGCCGTCTGCCTGCACCCCGAATTCACCTACGTGCTGGTGGAGACCGGCGGCTGCCAGTACCTGCTGGCCGAAGAGCTGCTGGAAGGCTGCGCCAAGTCCTTCGGCTGGGAAGACGTGACCGTGGTGGGCCGCGCCACCGGTCAGGAACTGGAAGGCCTCATCGCCCGCCATCCCTTCTATGACCGCCAGTCCCCCCTGATCCTGGGCCGCCACGTGACCCTGGATGCCGGTACCGGCTGCGTCCACACCGCTCCCGGCCACGGCCGCGAGGACTACGAAGTGGGCCTGGCCTACAAACTGGACGTTTACTCGCCCCTGGACGATGCGGGCCGCTTCCTGCCGTCCGTGGAATTTTTCGCCGGTCTCAACGTCTTTGAAGCCAACCCCAAGGTCATCGAAAAGCTGACCGAAGTGGGCGCCCTGCTCAAGACCGCCAAGATCAGCCACTCCTACCCGCACTGCTGGCGCTGCAAGCAGCCGGTCATCTTCCGTGCCACCACCCAGTGGTTCATCAGCATGGAAAAGAACGACCTGCGCAAGAAGGCCCTCAACGCCATCGACACCAAGGTGCAGTGGATCCCCGCCTGGGGCCGCGACCGCATCTACAACATGATCGAGTCCCGTCCCGACTGGTGCATCTCGCGCCAGCGTCAGTGGGGCGTGCCCATCATGGCCCTGCTCTGCAAGGACTGCGGCGAAGCCTGGAACGACGCCAAGTGGATGCACGAGATGGCCGACCGCTTTGCCAAGCACCCCACGGGCTGCGACTACTGGTATGAAGCGCCCCTGGAAGAGATCGTGCCCGAAGGCCTCAAGTGCCCCCACTGCGGTGGCCAGCACTGGGAAAAGGAAGACGACATCCTCGACGTGTGGTTCGACTCCGGCACCAGCTTCGCCGCCGTGCTGGAGACCCGTCCCGAGCTCTCCGCGCCTGCCGACCTGTATCTGGAAGGTTCGGACCAGCACCGCGGCTGGTTCCACAGCTCCCTGCTGGTGGCCGAAGGCACCCGCAACGATCCGCCCTACAAGGCCGTGCTGACCCACGGCTATGTGGTGGACGGCGACGGCCGCAAGATGTCCAAGTCCATCGGCAACGTCATCGCCCCGCAGGAACTCATCGACAAGTACGGCGCCGAGATCGTGCGCCTGTGGGTCTCCTCGGTGGAATACCGCGAAGACATCCGCATCTCGGAACAGATCCTGGGCCGTCTGGTGGATGCCTACCGCCGTATCCGCAATACCTGCCGCTTCATCCTGGGCACCATCAACGACCTGACCCGCGCCGATTTGCTGCCCCTGGACCAGCTGCTGCCCCTGGACCGCTACGCGCTCCATGCCGCCGCCCAGGTGCATGACCGCGTGCAGGATGCCTACATGACCTACGACTTCCACAAGGTCTACCACACCCTGCACAACTACTGCGTGACCGACCTCTCGGCCGTGTATCTGGACATCCTCAAGGACCGTCTGTATTCCTCCGCTCCCGCCAGCAAGGAACGCCGCTCGGCCCAGACCGCCCTGTACCACCTGCTCTGCATGCTGGTGCGCGACATGGCGCCGGTGCTGTCCTTCACCGCCGAAGAGATCTTCCACCACCTGCCCAACGACCTGCGCGATGAAGTGCCCACGGTCTTCGCCCTGCCGCCGGTTGACAGCAAGCCCTATCTGCTGGAAGACGGCGTGCGTGACGACTGGAACGTGCTGCTGGCCGTGCGCGGCGCCGTGACCCGCGCCATCGAGCCCCTGCGTCGCGACAGCGTGGTGGGCCATTCGCTGGATACCAGCGTGACCCTGTATGTGGCCGACGAACTGCGTGACCGCCTGGAAGGCCTGCACACCGACCTGCGCGCCTTCTTCATCGTCTCGCAGCTGCACCTGGCGCCCCTGGCCGATGCTCCGGCCGACGCCATGCAGGACGCCGAAGTGGCCGGTCTGGCCGTGGGCGTGGCCAAGGCCGCCGGTGAAAAGTGCGAACGCTGCTGGATCTACAGCACCGAACTGGGCAGCGATCCCGCGCATCCCACCCTCTGCCCCCGCTGTGCCAAGGTCATGGCGGAACTGCCCGAGGCGTAATGCGCAAATACAAGATACTGGGCGGCTACGGCCTGCTGGCGCTGGTGCTTGACCAGCTGACCAAGTGGTGGGCCGTGGCCGCCATCGATCCCCTGCAGCCCGTGACGGTCATCCCCGGCCTGCTGGATCTGGTGCTGGTCCACAACCGGGGCGCGGCCTTCGGCTTTTTGAACCGTTCCGACATCCAGTGGCAGTTCTGGCTGTTCCTGGGCGCCACCGTGGTGGCCGCCGTGGCCATCGTGGCCCTGCTGCGCAGCTCCCGCTTCAATGCCTGGCTCAGCGCCGGGCTGGGGCTGGTGCTGGGGGGCGCGCTGGGCAATCTGGTGGACCGCGTCCGCTTCCGGGCGGTCATCGACTTCGTGGATGTCTATGTGGGGCAGTGGCACTGGCCCGCCTTCAATGTGGCGGACATGGCCATCTGCATCGGTGCCTTCCTGGCCTGCATCGTCATCTGGCGTACGCCGGAAGCCCCGGAAAAGAGCAAGGAGAAAAAATCATGACCTTTGCCTGGTGGCACGTCCTGGTGGCCCTGATCCCCATCCTGCCCAACCTCTGGAGCATCTGGCATATCTGGAACCACCGCTTCTCATCCTTCCAGCAAAAGGCCATCTGGCTGGTCATCGCAGTTTTCCTGCCTGTGCTGGGGGGCCTGGTCTATATTTTCGCCGGGCGCAAACACGCCGGTGAAAAACTTTAAAACGGGAGACCAAGACTCTATGAACGGCAAACGTCTTCTTCCTTTGTGTGGCCTGATCTGCGCCACCGCCATGCTGGGCGCTTGCGTGGGTCAGAGCAGCAGCAGTGCTGCCAACGAAAGCATGTATCTTGAGCAGCGCGTGCAGGAGCACGACACCCTGCTGCGCCAGATGCAGCCTGCCCAGGCCGAAGTCTGGAACCAGGTGCAGGCCATGCGCCAGGAACTGAACACCCTCAAGGGCCTGGTGGACGACCTGAAGAACGTGGGCGGTGCCGCTGCCCTGGCCGAACGCGTGCGTGCCCATGATGCCGCCCTGCGCCAGGTGGAGACCAGCATGGCCCTCAACCTCAATCTGGGCGAGCCCATGGCCGCCGGTGGCGCCGCGCCTGCCCATGCCGCCGCGCCCCAGGCCAATGCGCCCCTGTTCCAGCCGCAGCAGAAC